>Ga0116176_10000001_pt1 | contig 254373 bp, 252 predicted proteins | sample AD_STIC08_MetaG_FD_89803 | JGI IMG/M metagenome (GOLD analysis project Ga0116176, IMG submission 89803) | Active sludge microbial communities of municipal wastewater-treating anaerobic digesters from USA - AD_STIC08_MetaG | ecosystem: Engineered > Bioreactor > Anaerobic > Digestate | place...
AATACCTAAAAATCTAGGAATCTGGAAGCAGTTAATTTCTTCTTCATTTTTGGGATTTATAGTTTCTGGCGCAATCGGGATTATTGCTTCTGAAAAATAACATGAAAACAATTTTTATAAAAACTTTTGGTTGCACCTTGAACCAAAGAGATAGCCAAGACATTGTTTCTGGAATATCAGAAAGCAAGGACGAGAAATCTGCAGACCTGGTTGTTATAAACACATGCGGAGTAAAAGAACAGACAGAAACGAAAATCTACAAGTATATTTCTGATAACCTAAAAACAATTAAAGACAAAGAAATTATAATTACCGGTTGTCTTGTTGATATTGATTCTAAGAAACTAAAAGAGCTTTTGCCAAAAGCAAAGATGTACGGGATCAAGGACAAAGAAAAGCTATTAAAATATCTGGACAAATTTAGGAACAAAAAACAAGAAACAAAACACGAAATTACAAAAGCAATAATTATAGCAAACGGTTGCCTTGGCAACTGCGCTTATTGTGCAGTTAAATTTGCGAGAGGAAAACTAAAAAGCAAAAGTATTAAAAAAATAAAAGAAGAAATAGCAGAAGCTGTAAAAAACAACACAAAAGAAATACTCTTGACTGCTCAAGATACTGGTTGCTATGGCCTTGACATTAATACAAATATTTCTTGCCTTCTTAAAGAAATAATAAAAATGCCTGGTGAATTTAAGATACGGCTTGGTATGGGAAACCCCCAACATTTCAAAAAATATAAAAAAGAGATTTGTGAAATATTTAAATCTGAAAAAATGTATAGCTTCTTGCATGTGCCAATACAAAGCGGTAGCGATTCTGTTCTTATGAAAATGAACAGATACTATACTAAGAAAGAATATCTGGACTTGATATCTTATTTTAGAAAGAACATAAAAGACCTGACACTAGCAACAGATGTTATTGTGGGTTTTCCTACAGAAACAGAGAAGGATTTTTTAGAAACAATTGAAATTATCAAGAAATGCAAATTTGATGTGGTTAATATTTCTAGGTTTGGAAGAAGAAAAGGAATAGAAGCAAACAATTACAAAGATTTGAACGGAGGAATAAAAAAAGAAAGATCTAGAATTGTTACAAAACTTTGTGCAAATATCGCTCTTGAAAATAACAAAAAGCTTATTGGAAAAACACAAGAGATACTTTTAACAGAGATTGGTAAAAACAAAACATTGATAGGAAGAACAAAAAGTTACAAGCAGGTAGTGGTGCCAAAAGAAAAACTCGTTCTTGGAAAAACACAAAAAGTAAAAATCACTGTTGCAAAACAAGGATATCTTGAAGCTAAGCTTGTTTTTTAGCAAAGGTTAATTATTTAAAAAGAATTCTATTAATATATAATATAAACAAAGTAATATTTATTAAAAAATTAGAAAAATAAAATGGAGAATTAGTATGAGTATGGATATTGCTGTTGCATTTAAAAAGTATGTAAAAAACATAAAAATTGTTTTTGCAACTAGCCTTTTGTTTATATTTACGATGTTTTTGGTTAATCCATTGTTTAGCCTATCAGGAGGAAGTATTAACCTTACTTATGAACTGTTAAATCAAGATCCATTAATTATTATTTTAACACTTATTGCTTTTATTGCAATAATATTTGCATATACTCTTTTTCAAACAATCATTGTTTTTAAGATGGGAAGAGAGTATGACTTTGATAATAAAAATTCTAGAGAAATAAAAAGACCGTTTATTGAACTTTTAAAATTTAATGTTTCTTTTTTCTTGCTTTTGTTTATAGCGTTGTGTATTCTTTTTGATTTTGGGATTATAAACAACATATTTGTAAACATTATATTGTTTGTAATAACCTTGTTATTCTGGTTTATACCGCAAATTATTGTTATAGAAAAACAAAGTGCAGAATACTCTATTGTTTTAAATATAAATTATATAAAGAAAAAGCCAGTATATTTTGTTTATCTGTTTGTAACAGTTTTTATATTGACACTTTTAACTTATATAATTGATGTTATCTTTGGAGTGTTTGCTGGACCAATCATTGCAACGGTTTTCTTTGTAATGTTTGTTATTCCATTTATTGAGATTTTAAAAACAGAAGTTTATCTTGGTAAATACGATTTATTAAAGCCATTCAAATAGAGATCAAATATGCAAGTAATAGATAAGATTGATAAATATATAATTGAGCAATTAGCTGTTAATGGGAGAGTATCTTTTGCAAATATCGCAAAGGAGATTAACCTAACAGATGTTGCTGTAAAGAAAAGACTAGACAGATTAACACAAAGGGGAATTATCAAATCTATTACTGCAGAGATTGATTATGAGATACTTGGATTTAACGAAAAGGCAGAAATATTAATCACGATTGACCCATCTAAACAAAATGACATTATTAAAAAACTAAAAGAAATGGAAGATGTTAAAGAAGTCATAGAGGTTACTGGCGAATATAATGTTCTTGCTAGGGTTATGGCTCTTGATAAAGGAGATCTCAAGGCCTTGCTTGACAGCATCTTTAAGATTGACGGGATAACAAAAGCAAGCATTCTAACAATTTTAAAAGAACATAAAAACAGCAAGAATCTTCCAAGAAAGATTTTACAAACTACTTTTTAGAATAAAATGGACTTAATAATCTCAGAGAAGGCAATTGCAGGAAAAAGGATTGCAAGTATTCTCTCAAAAAATAATTTCACAACAACAGTGGAAAACGGGGTGCACTGCTTTTCATTTAATTCTAATGGCAAAGAGATGTTAGTCATACCACTTAGAGGGCACATCAATACTGTTGATTTTGTTGGAGACAACAATTACTGGAATATCTACACTCTTGATCTTCTAGCAGACAAACAACTTACTTATCTGCAAGTTGAGAAAGGAATAATTGCAAATTTAAAAAAGAAAAGAGAAAATCTACAAAACATTATTGTGGCAACAGATGCTGATCGTGAAGGAGAAGCGATTGGTGTAGAGGCTTACAATTATGTTATTGAGAATAATAAAAACACAAAGTTACACAGGGCTTATTTTAGTGCTTTGACTGAAAAAGAAGTTACTGAGTCTTTTAAAAATTTGAGAAAGGTTGATTTTAATTATGCAGATTCTGTGTTTACTCGTCAAGAAGTTGATCTGTTGTGGGGGGTAATACTAACTAGATATCTTTCAGTAGTATCAAACAGAAAAGGCAAGCTTTTCATTTCTGCAGGCAGGGTACAAACTCCGTTACTAAACTTTATTGTAGAAAGAGAACTTGAAAGACAAAAATTTGTGCCTGAAAAATATATTGAAATAATTGCGAATTTTGAGAAAACAAAAATCAAGTTTTCTGGAAACCATAAAGATGGCAAGTTTTTTGATATTGAGAAAGGAAAAAAAATATTTGAAAGTATCAAAAACGAAAAAAAGGGCGTTGTCAAAGCAGTTTCTAAAAAAGAAAAAACACTTAACAGGCCAGAACCGTTTAATACAACTAGCTTTCTTAGAGCAGCATCTTCTGTTTTTGGGATCAGCACTAATCAAGCAATGAATATTGCAGAATCACTTTATCAACAAGGGTTGATTAGCTACCCTAGAACAGACAATACTGTTTATCCTGCAAGTGTAAATCTTAAAGAAATTGTAGAAATTGTTTTGCAAGATAAAGATTATAATGCAGTTGCTAAAGAAATATTATCTAAACCAATACACCCATCAAGAGGAGCAAAAGAAACAACAGACCACCCACCAATCTACCCTGTTGGTTATTCTAATAAACTATCTGGCGGGGAGAAAAAAATCTATGACCTTATTGTTAGAAGATTTCTTGCTACTCTTTATAGAGATGCAAAGACGCAGAATATCTCTGCATTAATTGATATTAAAAAAGAGCCTTTTGTTGTTACTGGACAAACCATAATTGAGCCTGGTTGGAAGAAAATCTATCATTTTTCTAAACTTAACGAGACGATTTTGCCAGATCTTAAATCAGGGGATATCGTAGATGTTATTGATATTGTCCAGGAGAACAAAGAAACAACACCACCAAGTCGTTATACAGAAGCTGGCTTGATCAAACTAATGGAAGAACAAAACCTAGGAACTAAATCTACAAGGCCAGTGATTATTAAAAAATTAAGAGACAGGGGATATATTCAAGGCACAAAAAGCATATCTGCCACTAACATCGCAATTGCTGTTTGTTCTGTTCTTAATAAACATTGTGAATTAATAACACAACCAAAATTAACAGCTAATATTGAAGATGAGATGGAACTAGTCGCTACTGGCAAAAAGAAAAAGCCAGAGGTTGTTGATGAGACTAGAGGGATATTAAAGAACATAATTAAAATTTTAATTGCAGAAAAAAACGACATATCTCAAGAACTTAGAGCAGCAACCAGAAACGATTCAATTTTAGGGAAATGCACTATTTGTGGAAAAGATCTGATAATAAGAATTAGTAAAAATAACAAACAGTTTGCTGCATGTTCTGGATATCCTGCTTGTAGAAACACCTTTCCATTACCTCAGAAATATAAAGTTGAAGGAACAGGAAAGGTTTGCGAGGTGTGTGGTAACCCAGAGATCAAAATATTAACAAGGCGTGGTGGGATTGATGTTTGCTTAAATCACAAATGTGCAAAAAGAATTGAACAGCAGAAAGAATATGAGGCAAGGCTAAAAGAAAAGCAAGAAGCCAGAGAAGAGAAAGCAAAGGCCAAGGCAGAAAAAGAAAAACAAAAGAAAGAAATGGTTGCAAAGGCAAAAGCAGACAAACCAAAAACAAAGACAACTAAAAAGAAAAAATAATTTAATTAACTGGTTGTATTTTTATTATTTGTTGGATTAATTGCTTTTTTCGTGCTTCAGGGATGTTAATTCTTCCATTCCTTATTCGCGAGATAATCTCGGCTTTATAGCCATTTTTTACTGCATTAATAAATGCATTTTTGGCCATTGCACTAGTAGCTGGCAAATTACGTGAATCTAATAAGTCAATTGTTTTGGAACTGCAAACATTATCTATTATGCTATTTAATTGGCTTTCGTAATTTGTTCTGAGGGTTCTGTTTCTTAAAGCAGATTCAATTTCTGCCCTTGAAAAATCTAATAACAACAATCTAAAGACAGGGTGATTTATATTTGTTGCAACGATGTGTCTTGCATCAACTCCTACTGCTGAAAGTTGTCTTTTTACCTCTCTGGCTTTTTCAGGGGACCTTTGGATTTCATTTAGTAAATAGCCATTATTTAAATATTTTTTAACAACATTTATTTTTGTTTCTGGAAATCTTTTACCTGCATCTAATTTCTTAAATGTTCTTCTTACATCTTCAATCTTTGTACCACTTGTAAATCTAGAACCAGTTACTTCATTCATTGATCTAATGAAAGCAGAAATATTAATGTTTCTTTCTGGCTGATGACCTATAGTTCCTTTGGGGGTTTTTTGTGATTTTGGTTTTCTTAGTGTTCTCGCATCTATCAATCTATTTGGTTGTACTTTCACATCTGGGACTTTCACGCCTATTGGTTTCTTTCCTGGAGATTTCGCACCTTTTACTAATGATTTCGCCCCTACTAATCTTCTTGAGGTTTTCGTGACCATTAATTTTCCTGGTGCTTTCAGGTTAATTAATCTTCTTGAAGCTTTCATCCCTATTGGTCTATATCTCATTGGTTTTGCCATAAATAATCTACCCCTTATATTTTAAATAAAATAATAACATTTTAAAAAGCTTGTTATCAATTAAGATGGGATTTTTATTTTGCAGGAAGAGCAATTATAGATAAACAAAAACACTAAGAGATTGATTTGTTCTTATCTTTATAAAGATAGCATTTAAAATATATTCTATGTATATAAAATATTATGAAAAAGAACACTCTAAAAAATAAAAATAAGAAAAAAGGGCAAGGCTCAATTGAAACATTGTTGTTGTTTGGTGGAGCAGTATTACTTGCAACAATTGTAATTGTCATAATTGTAGGGATAGGTTCTAGTTCTAAACAATCTACTGAAAAAAGCGCCAGCTCAGCAATAACCATGTCAAAGACTGTAATACCTGCTGTTCTTCATTCTGTTGCTTGTGTAAGTATAAATTGTGATGTTCTTTTTCAAAGTTTTAGTGATGGAAATAACGAATTAGTAATTGATGATGATATAGATAATAGAAAAGAAATTAAAAATAACAGAATTACGCTAGATAGCCAATTAGGTATAGGACCCCATTCTGCTTATATTCTTACCACCCTAGATGGCGGATCAGCAAAGTCAAATACATATAGATGGGATGTTTCTAGCATGATCCCGCCACCTGGCACAGGACAAGTTGAAAAGCCTACTGCAACACCAAAAGGAGATACTTACTCAGAGCCACAAAGTGTAAATTTAAAAACGAATCCACAGGACGCTACAATCTATTACACTACTGATGGTAATAATCCAAACACCTCTTCAACAACCTACACTACTCCAATATCAATCACTCAAACAACAACTCTAAAAGCAATTGCTTGTAAAGCAGGCATGACAGATAGCGCCATACTTACTGAAATTTATACGATAACACCTCCAACACACATAAATTTGACTTTCAGACCATCTGCTGGTTTTATAGAGGGTATAGGAGAACAAATAAAAATAATCACTGAACCTTCTACTGATGAAATCTGGTATACTCTTAATGGATCAAACCCTGAAAGAAATGGGAGGAATTCTACACTTTACGAAGACGACATTAGAATTGTGGAAAAATTTACAAGAATAAAAGCAATTGCATATGGCGATAGAATTAATAGCGGTGTGCAAAAAGCAGAATATACTGTTGTAGGACATGTTGCTGACCCGATTGCTGAGCCAACATCAGGGTTTGTTTCTAGAGATGCATCGTTGACTTTAAGCACAACAACTCCAGAAGCAAGAATTTATTACACAACTGATGGAACCGATCCTGATGGGAGTAACTTTTATCAAACACCAATACCATTTAATGAGGTGTGTACAGATCGATGTAATATTAAAGCAATTGCCATATTAGATAATAAAAGCCAAATTTCATCTTTTGATTATACTTTAAAAGACACAGAGGTAGCAACACCTACTGCAGACCCTACAAATTTTAATTTTAGAGACCCTATAACCGTTACATTAAAAACAAACACAAGCAATGCTGTAATATATTACACCTTAGATGAAAGCACACCTACAGATAGATCTACTATATATGATAGAGAGATAAAAATTACAGAAACAACAACAATAAAGGCAATTGCAATATTGGACGAGGTTAGCAGTGGCGTGCTAACCGTGACTTATGAAAGATCACTGTCTTCAAATTCTGAAGGAACACCATAATTTTCTTAAATAAATTGGTTGGGTTTTTAAACTATTTCTAATATAATATTATTTGTATAATTATGGTTGATATAAAAGCAAAGCTTACTGTTAGAGAAGCAGAAATTTATGATGTTGGAAAAGACATTGCAAAAATAGATCCAGTGGTATTTGAAAGAATGGGCTTGACAACAGGAGACACTATAAGAATTAGCAATCTTAAAAATGACAAGGCAGTTATTGCTTATGCTGTAAGAGGCAAAGTAACAGATGCAGGACTAAACATTATCAAGATGGATGGAAACCTAAGACAAAACTCTAGTTCTAAGATTGATGATGAAGTGTATATTGAAAAGATAAACTGCCTAATCGCACACGCAGTTACGCTTGCACCACCTGTTGAGATTCCTGATCTTAAAAGAAACGACATTATTAGCTATATTCATGACAGGATTGTTAACAAGAACATACTAGAAGGAAATGTGGTAATAATCAGAGGCATTAAAATATTTATCAACGAAGAATCAAGAGACCTTTCTTTGACAGTTACAAAAACCTTGCCAAAAGGAGCAGTAAAGATTACTGCTAACACCAAATTGACAATCTCTGAAAAGCCAATTGAAACAAGTAAATATGGAATAACCTATGATGATATTGGCGGACTTAAAAAAGAAATAGAAAGTATTAGAGAAATGGTTGAATTACCGATTAGAAGACCAGAGATATTTAAGAAACTAGGGATAACCCCGCCTAAAGGGATATTACTGCATGGCCCTCCAGGAACAGGAAAGACCTTGCTTGCAAAAGCAGTAGCTTCTGAGACTGATTCTTATTTTACAATAATTAATGGACCAGAGATTGTTAGCGGAGTATATGGTAAATCAGAAGAGAACCTAAGAAACATATTTGAAGAAGCAGGAAAACAAGAGAATGCAATTATCTTTATTGATGAGATAGATTCTATTGCACCAAAAAGAGAACACATACATGGAGAAACTGAAAAAAGAATTGTTGCTCAATTACTTACATTAATGGATGGGCTAAAGACAAGGGGAAATGTGGTTGTTATTGGTGCGACAAACATCCCTGATTCAATTGATCCAGCCTTAAGAAGGCCAGGAAGATTTGATAGAGAAATAGAAATTAATATTCCAAGTAAAGAAGCAAGAAGAGAAATATTTTTAGTACATACTAGAGGCATGCCATTAATTGATGATGTAAAAATTGACGAGTTGGTAGAACTGACAAATGGCTTTTCTGGAGCAGATGTTTCTGCTCTCTGTAAAGAAGCGGCACTAAAGGCATTAAAAAGGCTAATGCCTAAGATTAACAAAGAAACAGGTACAGAACTATCTAAAGAGATAATGGATGAATTAGTGATTACAAGACAGGATTTCTTGGACGCACTTAATGTTGTTGAGCCATCAGCCATTAGAGAGATAATGGTGCAAATCCCTAACACAAGATGGGAGGATGTAGGGGGGCTTACAGAGATTAAACAAGAACTAAAAGAAATGATTGAATGGCCAATGAAACATAAATTGTTGTTTGAAAAGGTCGGAATAACACCTCCTCGTGGAGTGTTGCTTTATGGACCACCAGGAACAGGAAAGACTCTGCTTGCAAAAGCAATTGCTACTGAAACAAAAGCCAACTTTATTTCAATAAAAGGCCCAGAGATATTTAATAAATGGGTTGGAGAATCAGAAAGAAAGATAAGAGATATTTTTAAGAAAGCAAGACAACTTGCGCCAAGCATCATTTTTATTGATGAGATTGATTCCATAACTTCTGGAAGAACAGGACTTGAGACAAATGATGTTAGAAACAATGTAGTTGCACAATTGTTAACAGAAATGGATGGAGTATCAAATCTTAAAGACATAGTTATTATGGGTGCAACCAACCGACCAGACTTGATTGATCCTGCATTTTTAAGACCTGGAAGATTTGAAAAGCTTCTTTTGGTTCCAATGCCTGATGAAAAAACAAGAGAAAAAATCTTTGAAGTACATATTTCAAAAATGAATGTTGATAAAAAAGTTGTGCCAAGAGAGCTTGCAGCATTAACAGAAGATTTCTCGGGGGCAGAGATAGAAGCTGTTTGTAGAGAGGCTGGCCTATCCAAGATCAGAATGATTATTGAAGATATAGAAAAAGATAACAAACTAGATAACAAAAGACCAGTAGTGACAAGAGATGCGTTTATTAAAGCAATAGACAAATTCAAGTCAAAGAAAGAAAGGCCAAAAAAAGAAGAAAAAGATTATGCAATTAGGTAAATTACTATTTCTTTTTTCTTTTAAAGCTATTTTGAACAAAGAGCTCCCATCGTTTGCCAAGAAGCACTGGTTTTAAGATACCAAAAACATATAGCTCTTGGATTATTAGACTTATTGACCAGCCCATGAAAAATACTGTAAGAGTGTATTTTGTAATTGGAGAGAGCGTAAAATAAACATCGTAACTAATAAAGATAATCAGAAACAGAAAGAAAAAAGTCAGTTGCTCAAAAAAAGGCTTTACCTTTTTTATTTTTTCAATTTGTTCTTCCTGATTTGCCATGATTGTCACACATTATTTGTTATAAACTCATTAATCCTTTTCTGTTCTCAGAATTGAAATCTTTTATTTTATGATTTAGCTTTTCTGGCAAGAAACAAGTGTTGCCGATCTTGTGGCTTTCTATAATTAGATCTTTAAGCTCTTGAACAGAAAGGTTTTCTGTAAAATAAATCTTTGAATTAACTACACCATCTGTGTTCTTCTCAAATACTGATTGTAATCTTACAAAGAAACTAGGAGAGATGTTTTTTGCTAAAGGAAATTTAGATTTCGTGTTTTCAGGAACAGACGATTCTAGCTCTTCTATTGACCAGTTAGGATTTAAATCAGGGATTTGTAAAGATAATTCTTTATTTAACTTTTCAGATTTATAGCCGTTTATCCAGTATACCGGTTTATAGCTTAAAATAGGATCAAGGGCATTGCTTGTTTCATTTGCTATAGAATAGAAATCAGAAAAGATTATTGAAAAGGTTGTTGAGTTTCTTAAACCGTATTTCTTTATGTTGTTTCTAAGCTCTACCCAGTCTATTGTTGGCATGTTTTTGTTTAGCTTTTTACTTTGTGTTAGGTCTGTTGAGAAAAGGGTCTTTTGTATAGGTGTTTTTTCAAACTTGAAATTTGATAGCTCGTATTTGCTTTTTATAAACTTAAAGAAAGGCCCTCTGTCTTTTGCAAGCTCTGTTGAACGAAGCTTTGTATAATATGAAATGTAGTCAGATAAGGAATCTGCAAAATAAATTGCATCATCGCTATCATATGGAATGCCTAGCCTTGAGAGCAAAGTTGAATATCCTGTTATTGAAAGATAGATTTGTCTTGTTTCTTTTAGATTTTTAGAATAATCTTCATTTACTTGCTTTGAGAGGTCTATTGAATTATCTAAAAACTCTAGAGAATCCCAGATTATTGTTTTTAATTTTGCCCAATCAAATACTTTTGTTTTGCCAGTAACATTTACTAGTTTAGAAACATCTATTGTTCCAGTCACAAAAGAGCAATCTTCAAAACAAGGCTGAAAGCCTACTGGAGAAATTAAGTATTTTTTATAATTGTTTGTAAATGGATTTTTTTTGTTTATTGTATCTGGAAAGATTAGATTTATTTTCTCACCAGTAACAATCTTAGAAGAAACCAAATCAAATAAAGTTAATGGCTGGATCTTTCTGTTCTCTGTGGTGTGTGTGCTTATAGTATATTCTTGATTATTTTCTAAGGCTTGCATAAACCTGTCAGGAACTAATATTGCAAAGTTATCTGTGACATTGTTTGCTGAAAAATTTAGGAAAGAGACTAAATCAGGATGTTCTATAGAGATATAGAAAAGGTTGTTTGCAGTGTTTGTGCTATAGCCTACAAGGGATTTAGCAGAAACAAAAAGATTAATTATCCTTACTGGCCCGCAAGCATTTCTGTTAATTGATTTTACTTTTTCTTTTTCTGAACGAATATTTGATAAATCAACAGAAACAGATGCGCCATATTTTTGAACTTTGCTTGCTAGAGCAAGAGTATCAAATATGCTTTCTAGTGTGTCTTCAAGCTTAAAACAAAAACTAGAAGAAATATGTTGGTTTAAACCAATTTCTCTTAATAGAGTAGAGCTTGGGTAAAAGGTCCCTTCCCTAATATAATCAAATATTTTCTTATTGAGTTTTTCAAATTGATTTTTTTGTAATTTATTAATTTCTGAATTAATTGATATTAGTTTTGTAGAAACATTATCTGTATCGTTTAGGTTTAATATGCTTTTTAGAACCTTGTCTTTTAGTTCTGTATCTATGAATTGAGTTTCTGGTTTTGCCTTTCTAAGGATATATGCTTGTAAAAGGTCTGTTTGATTTTCTTTTAACAGCGTGTCTTTTATCAACTCATCAAGTTTGGCTATCGGTATCTCTTTAGAAAACTTTGCATTTACTTTGTCACAAATCAAAAAAGCTAATTTTTCTGCTAATGTTAGATTTGGTTCGCCAACATTACACATTATCTCAAATAAAGATATTGCAATCTTTTCTTTAGAGAACTCTTCGGTTTCTCCGTTTTTGTGTGTGATTGTTGTTACAAACGCCATGTTTTCTACCTTTTTTAATCTCTTAAAATATAGCGAGAATCGCTTTTTGATAATTTACTATATATTGTTTTATAGTTTTTATAAGATTTGATTGTGTTCTCATTCACGAATTCTTGGACATAGATTTTGTGTCCTTTTGCCAAATCTACTAATTTATTAAAAGCACTTAATGTCAAGTCAGGGTGGGTTGTTATTCTAAACTCGTGAGGGGTTTTTGCGTTTTTTACAATCTCAAACGAGCGTTTTATATTTTCTACAGGAACTGCTGTATATTCAGAATAATTATCAAAATCATCTTTTAAATCCATGGCTATATAATCAACTAGGTTTTGAGAAACAATCTTTTCAAGAACCTCTGGATTTGAACCGTTCGTGTCTAGCTTAACAAGGTAACCTTTCTCTTTTATTTTTTTAATAAAATCTATTAGTTCCTGACCGTAAATGGTTGGTTCTCCTCCTGTTAATACAACTGCTTCGAGTTGGCCTTTTCGCCTGTCCAAGAAATAATGTATTTCACTTTCTAGCATGTCTTTGCGAGTATTAAAAAACTCAGGAACTACCAGTTCTTTGTTATAACAAAAACCACAGGAGAAATTACAGCCTTTTAAAAAAATTACACAAGCAAGCTTATCTGGATAATCGATAGTGCTTAATTTTTCAAGGCCGCTGATTTTTAGTGACATGTTAGTTGCAATTACTTTTAACAGTTATTTTCCTCTACCTTGAATAATTTCCTGTCTTTAAATTCTGCTTGCTTGCCGTAATTCCAAGCATCAACTCTTCTTACAAAGCCTACTACTCTAGAGTATACTTCGCATTTCTGTCTTTTACTTTCTAATCCTGTTTCCATTTTTATAACCCCCTTTCTACTATATTATATATTGTTATTATTTATTAATTTTTTGATTTAGACAAATAACCAATTTCTGCATCACATTTTGGACAATATTCGTGTTCTCCAAACAAATAGCCGTGTTTTGGGCAAATTGAGAATGTCGGAGTAAATGTAAAATATGGTAATTTGTAATTTGTAGTTATTTTTTTAATCAAAGACTTAATTGCCTCTTTTGATGGTTTCTTTTCTCCTATAAAGAAATGAATCACAGTTCCGCCAGTATATTTACATTGTAATTCATCTTGCAATTCTAATATTTCAAAAATATCATTTGTATAATTTACTGGAACTTGTGTTGAGTTTGTGTAGTATGGCTGTGCTCCATTTTTTTGCACATTTTCTTCATTTGCAACAATAATTGAAGGGAACTTAGCTTTATCATGGCTTGCAAATCTATACGTTGTTCCTTCTCCCGGTGTTGCTTCAAGATTATAAAGGGCGCCTGTTTCTTCTTGGTATTTCTGTATCCTCTCTCTCATAAAATCCATAACTTTATTAGCAAAAACATTGCCTTTTGGAGTTGTTATTGGCTCGCCTAAAAAGTTTAGACAAGACTCGTTCATGCCAAGAAGTCCAATTGTTGAGAAATGATTTTTCCAGTAACTTCCAAATCTGTCTTTTATTAATTTTAAATTAAATTTTGAATAAGGATACAAGCCATCATCTGTATATTTTTCAACAATCTTTCTTTTTATATCTAGAGATTTTTTAGAAAGATCCATTAAATACCCTAGTTTTTCAAAATATTCTTCTTCTGTTTTTGCAAGATACCCAATCTGTGCAAGATTAATTGTAACAACACCTATTGAACCAGTTAAAGGATTAGAGCCAAATAAACCGCCTCCTCTTTTCTGTAATTCTCTATTGTCTAGCCTTAGCCTACAACACATACTTCTTGCATCTTCTGGTTTCATGTCAGAATTAACAAAGTTTGCAAAGTATGGTGTGCCATATTTTATTGTAAGTTCTAATAATTTATCAGAAAGAGGAGAATCCCAATCAAAATCTTTTGTAACATTTATTGTTGGGATAGGGAAGGAAAAGATGTTACCTGCTGCATCTCCTTCATAAAATATATCAAGTAACGCAGCATTAAAGATATCCATTTCTTTTTGGAATTCTCCGTATGTTTTATCTTGTGGCTTTCCGCCAATTATCACTGCTTGATCTTTAAGTGTTGAAGGAACTGTTAAGTCTAAAGTGATATTTGAAAATGGAGTGTTACCTGTAATAAACACCTTGCCATTTCTTTTTGCAATGACTGTTTCATTATCAGTATTTGGACACCAGATTTTTCCTTTGTAATTTACTTCTTTAATACAAGTTATTGTAGTGTCTTTATGTTGAATTATTTTTAAAATAAAAATTGGTTTCTTACCAATTGTTGGTTTTCTGAAACAAGTTGTAAAACCATAACCTGCCAAAACACACATGTGCTGCAGGCCATAAAGCATATCAACAGAAGTTGTAGATATCTTAAACTCTGATGTGCCATCTACTTTATTATAAGTTTCTAAAAACAATCTTGCTTGTTTTTGATTTGCCTTGAATAAATCAACAGGAATAAATTTAATATCACTTTCATCATCAAACCAAGAATGAAGTAACCTAGAGCCTTCTGCATTAATTTTAAAATAATTAACTGACATGCCCAGGGCTTTGTGCTTACTTTCTGAATATTTCAAATTAAAATGATTTAGTAAATTTTTTATTTCTTTGTTATCTTTATTGTTTTTTATCTCTGATTGGTATATTTTTATATTTCTTGAATTTTTATTTTTATGATGTGGTTGTTCAGAGCACCCTCTTGCAATTAGCCAAGCAACTAGTTTAATTTTTTCATCACTCCAAGCTATGCCTTTATAGTTTGTGTCTGCCGCGATAGGCAGTATTATTGGCGATTTAAGGGCCATTACTTTTTCTACCTCTTCTAATACAAATTTATTTTTTGAATTAGATGTTTGTCTTACCATTCTGTGATTTGGAGAAATTAATTGATCTTGTATTTTATTTTTTATATTATACATTTTGCCAGAATATTCTCTAACAAATAGTTTTTTAATAGGCAAATCCTCTATCTTTCCTGTTTTAATATTAAATGTTTTAATTATGTCTCCAACCTTAATATCATCATGTGTTTTCCAACCTTCTTCTGTTAATATTTCTGTATCTTCAGACATGCATTGATAACCCACTCTTGTTGGAACATTCATGTTATATACAAATTTTTCTATGGCTGCTCTAGTTTGCTTATAATCTAGTTTATCATAATAAATAAATGGAGCAAGAAGAGTATCAAAATTACTAAATGCTTGGGCACCTGCAGCTTCGCCTTGTAATGTATATATAAAATTTACAATCTGCCCAAGAGCAGTATCCAGATGCTTTGGAGGAGCAGCAACAATTTTACCAGGCCCTCCTCTAAACCCTGTTTGAAGTAAAGACTGAAGATCCCAACCAACACAATAAGGACCTAAAGTATTTAGATCATGAATATGTAGTTGTCTTTTCTCATGTGCTTCTTTAATCTCTGGAGGATATATTTTTTTTATCCAATAATCAGAAATTACTTTTGTGGACAAGTAATTATTTAGGCCCTGAAGAGAATAGTCCATATTGCTATTTTCTTTAACTTGCCAATCAGAAATATTAATATAACTTTCAACCGCATTTATGCTGTCTATTAATTTAGACATTTGTCTTAAATCATCATGTTGTTTTCTATAGATTACATATGCTTTTACTAATTTTGTTAAGCCTTCTTTAATCAAAACGTCTTCTATAATATCTTGAATATTATCTATAGTTGGTAACTTTTCTTTTTCAAAGTATTCTTGTGATAATATTCTATCAACTTTCTTTGTTAAATAATCAGCAAGATCAATATCTGGGTTGTCTATTGCATCAAGAGCCTTAAGAATAGCTAATTTTATTTTGAATATATTATATGGGATTTTCTCCTCATTTCTATTGATTATTTGGTTAGTAGCCATTCGTGTTCACTTATTTAACTAGAATTAAAAATAGTATATTTATTGTAGTTCATCGGGTTTATAAAGGCTATCGGTTTGGACGTAACTTCGCTATTTATCAATAATTACAAGTTGTTTCTTAATTAGACATTTAATTAACAAACAATATGTATTGAAAAATTTTGCTAAACAAATTATACTTCGGCATAATCTATTTAAGCATTTCTATTCTAATAGTATAGGAAGAATATGAACGAAAAAAACCTAGAACTTCTTAAAAAATTCGAGAATGAATTGAATATAATAGGTTATAGCCAAAAAACAATAGAAACTTATTTGATATACCTTACTAAATTCTCAGAATTTATAAAAAAAGATTTAAAAGAAGTAAATTCAGATGATATTGTGAATTATTTATCATATCTCAAGACAAAAAAAAACTCAGGTTCTGCAACTATGAATCTTGTGCTTTCAGCAATAAAACATTTTTATAATGAATTTTTAAAACTAAATATTTTAATTGATATTAAATTACCAAAGAAAGCAAAGAAAATACCTGTTGTATTAACACCAAAGGAAATTAAAGATTTGATTGAAAACACTAGCAATTACCGTAATAAACTGATAATAGAATTTATATTTTCTACAGGTGTTAGAGTTTCAGAATGTGTAAATATGAAAATAGAGGATCTTAATTTTGAAGAATTTACAGGAAATGTTATTGCAGGGAAAGGAAATAAAGATAGAGTAATAATCTTATCAAAAAAATGGGTTTTAGATTATAAAAAATATTTAGAAGAAAGAGAAAAAAAAGTAAAAAGCGAATATCTTTTCTGTTCAGATTCTGGTAAGCCACTTTCTGTTGATACTATTCAGAAATTTCTAAAAGTTTCTGCAAGTAAAGCAGGAATTACAAAAAAAATAAGCCCTCATAAACTAAGGCATTCTTTTGCTACTAGTCTTCTTGAAAATGATGTTAATATTAGATATATTCAACAGCTTTTAGGGCACGCAAATCTTAATACTACTCAAATTTATACAAAAGTCAATACAAATAAGCTAAAAGAAATAAAAAATCCATTAGATAATCTAGAAAAGTAATTTATCTTACCCGCACACTTCCTGTATTGTATGTAAAATCAAGAAAATTAAGGTTAAGAAAGTTAACTTTTTTAAATAATATTTTTATTTTTAGAAATAGTAATGTATATAAACCCTTTGTATAACCTTTTAGTATAATAATATTATATATTTAATATTTGGAGGAAGAAAACATGACAATGAGAATTTCAAAACTATTCGGTATGGATCTTTATGAGACTAATGCTACATATAGAGGAAAGGTTTATGATTTAGTTGTAAACTTAGAATCTGGGGTAATAGAAACTATTACTACTCAGCCATTAAAAGTTAGCTCAAAGAAAGAGGCTAAAAAGATAATGACAGAGCATAGTATTCCATATAAGAAAGTTATATCTGTTGATGATATTATTCTTATAAACTCAGGAAATGTCCCAGTAGCTGAAAGACAAGTTGTTAGAGAACCAGTAGTTGAAGAAGAAGATAATAATCATGATGCAAAAATAAGAAGAAAGTATATTGGCTATAAAAGCAAATATTCAACAGCTGGAAGAAGATAAATAGTTTATTTATCTTTTATTTTCTATTTCTTTATTGTTATTTAAAATCTTGCTGTAAGACTAAACTTTATTAGATATCCCTTTAGTTCTTGTAATATTTTTTAAATAAGAAAGCTTTATATTATGTATAATTATTAATAATAAATAAGAACAAATAAAAATTATTTAGACTAGTAAATAATAATATTATTATTACTATTATATATATATATATATATATTATACATAACATAATCTATAATATAATAAGACTTAATACAGGAAGTATGGGGGCAGACATGGATAAAATAATTAGTAATTATATAAAATATAAGTTTATATTTAATGATAATATAAAACATTCATCTTATCTATATCAAAAAATGTTTAGATCAATTTATGGATACACTCAAAATGTTACTAAAAAAGACAAAAAGACATATTGGTATTATAGAGCAGGTGTTTTAGAAGATATACCTTATATAAGGCCTGGAAAAAATAGTATTATTATTCCAATTAATACAGAACATAAAATTATTAATTTTTTTAATACTGGTAAAAGTCCAATACATAATTTTAAAGAAAAAGGAGAATGGTCTATAAATTATGATATTGAAAAAATAGAAATCAATCAGGAAGATATTATAAAAACAATTGACGATTTTATAAATTCTATATTTGTAATTTCAATAGATGGAAAAAACACAAAGTTAATTGATGAATTAAATAAAATAATAAATGATAAAGAGTATGCTTCAAAATTTAAAAAAGCAAATAAAAATAATTTAATATCTAAAATTAATAAAATTTTAGAAATTGATTGGGTAGATAAAACAAAAGAATCTTCTGAAAATGTAAAATTATTAATTTCGTTATTTGATAAAGCAAAAGAAATATTTGATTACACACCAAAGGATAATTCTGCAAATAAAGATGATCCTACAACTAAAGAAAACTTAGAAAATCCAAACAGCCAAACACTCTAATCACTAATGTTTAATAGTGATTAAAGTAAATAATCATTCTCTGTCTATGATTATAATGTTTTTTTTCCAAGTTCTTTTTTTCCCTGAATTATTTACTTTTATTAGATTTATGTCTGTTAATGTTTTTATGTATGGATAAAGGCTTTTCTCATTTTGATATTCTACATTGTATTGTAATTTTATTCTGTTTTTCAAATCTTCCATATCAACCCATTCATCATCAGGAAGACAAGTAATTATATGTTCTGCTTGGGTATTTTCTCTAATTTTAATTATATCCCAAATAGTATTTATTTTTTCATTACTGATTTTTGAAAAATCATATATTTTAGTACTATCAATTTCTTTTTCGTTATTTATTGTTTTAATATTTAAATTTTTTAATTTAAGTTGTTGTGTTTGCATTGTGTTTGTATTTTGTATTGTGTTTGTTTTTGATATAGTGTTTGTGTTATTGTTTGTATTTTGTATTGTCTCATTTGATTGATATTGATTTTGAGAGTAATTACTTGAGTTATAATTGTTATTTGCAAAAGTTTCTTGGTAATTACCATCTCTCTTTTGATTTTTACTTTTTTTAAGAAGCCCTAATTTTGTTAATAATTTTTTAAATATATTACTCATAGTATATTATAGTAATTACCGTAATTATTTTAAAGGGATTGGTAATTACGGTAATTATATGACCCCCTTTACGGTTATTACAGTAATTACCAAAGCGGGTTTATTTATGTCTGTAAAACCCCTAAATTTATTATGTATAATGACTTTTAAAAACCTCTAAAATATAATGGTTTTTGCAGTAATTACTATCTACTTTCTAGTAATTACCAATCAAATAAAGGTTTTTATTACTATTTTTGTAAAAATAAGGTGCGTTTTTAGTTATTTTGTAAAATAAAGCTTGTTTTTATCAAATATTTAGAAAAATAGCTGTTTTTTTACATTTTCTCGCTTTATTTTGGTGTTTATTAAAATTGTTAATTGTGTCCAAGATTTAGTAGATTTTTAATTAAAAATAAGGTTGTAAATTAGTTAGAAAAACGATTAAAAAATCCTTTAATTCAAAAATATAGCGGAGGATGGATTTGAACCATCGACCTTCGGGTTATGAGCCCGACGGGCACTCCAGACTGCCCCACCCCGCTATTAGATAAAACACAAATAATTAGTTTTTCTTGAAGGTTATAATATATCTATTATACAAAAGAAATATAAATAAATTCTATTTTGAAAATTCAATAAAAATAATATTTTTTATCTAATCGCAGATATAACCAGTAGTTTTATCTTCTATTTTATTTACTATAGCTCTTAACTTTTCTATATTTTTAGTTATCGCTCTTTTCTTTCTTTTTAATGCGCTATTTAATGTTTTAGAATCAAGCATCTGTAAAGGCCTATCACAATTATGGCACTTAAAATTATAGGCAGCTGCAACTTCAAAAGGCACCTCCATGCATTTTTTCGGACAACCAAAATAATCTCTGCCTTCTTGTTCATCAATTGTTTCTTCTATTTTTTTAAGATTTTCACTCTCATGTTCTATAACTAATTCTATTATTTTCTTAAATTTAATCTCCCAATAAAAATCAAAAAGATTTTGTTGATTTCTTACCTTTTTATAACAAGCAATACCTCTAAAATGAAGGCTATTTAAAGTAGATCTAACTGTAGTAATCTTTTTCTTTAATTTTTCTGCAATTTCTTCTGGAGAAAAAGTTTTATCCGTATTATACATTTTTATGATTTCAGGAGCTAAAGGGCCAGCAATTTGCTCTAGAAATTGATTTGTGATTTTATCCATTAGAATTTCTTTTTTGAGCTTGTTTACTGTCATTTGCTTTTCACCCTAAAAACAGAATAATAGAATTAAGTATATATACTATAGTACCAAACTAATTATAAAGTAATAATATTTTATTTTCTTATTATTTTTTTTAAATTATTGGTTGGCACTATCTTTAATTTACAATTACTGAATTCTTTATATAAGCAAGAATTGTCTATTAAATAAAGCATTAAAGCAAGAGCAGAAACCTCGCTGTGTGGTTGATTGCTGATTGCTATGTTATAATCTGCCAATTGAAAATATTCTGAAGGCACTTTTGCCCCACCAATTATCAAAAGTAAATCTTTAGTTTTCTTTAGTTTTTTAATTTCTCCTATCTTATCTTGAGCTCTAAGTCCATACATCGTAAGATGAACAATAACCCCCCCTTTTTCTTTAAATTCTTTTGTAAAAGACAACGCATCTTCTACAAACTTTATCTGGTAATTACCGCCCCAATTCTCATTAGTTTTGGTAATTACAGTAATTATGCCAGAATCTTCTACCCCTGAAAAGTAAAACTCATCAGCTCCAAAGGCTCTACCAACCAACGCACAATGCGTTGTAATCCTTTTATCTCTATATGGCCTATGGTCTAAACGAAGTATAGTAAGTTTATAAATATTTTGCGTCATAAATATAATATACACTAATTAATTATATATATTTCGACCAATAAAAATTTTAGTGAAAAATTCGGATCTGTAGCTCAGCTTGGTAGAGCACGGGACTTTTAATCCCGGTGTCGAGGGTTCAAATCCCTCCAGGTTCAATTCGCCAATTGGGCCCGTAGCTCAGCTTGGTAGAGCACAAGACTCTTAATCTTGGTGTCGTGGGTTCAAATCCCATCGGGCTCACATTGGTAAATTTTTGAGACTGTAGCTCAGCCTGGGAGAGCAATAGGCTGAAGACCTATGTGTCGTGGGTTCAAATCCCACCAGTCTCATATTTACTAATTTTAAAAGAAAAGAAATCATGGATAGAAATTTAACTCCGATGATGAGACAATATCTGGAAACTAAAAAAGCATTTCCTGATGGAATATTGTTATTTAGAGCAGGAGATTTCTATGAGATGTTTTATGATGATGCAAAAATCGCTTCTTCTATTCTAAATATCACATTAACAAAAAGAGGTAAGGGCGCGACCGAAGCTCCATTAGCTGGAATCCCATATCATGCAATCGACCCTTATATATCTAAGTTAATAAAGGCAGGTAAAAAAGTAGTAATTTGTGAACAGATAGAAGACCCTAAACTTGCTAAAGGTTTAGTAAAAAGGGCAGTTACAAGGATTGTCACACCTAGCACAATTTTTTCAGAAACCTATGATAACAACTATCTTTGTTCTATATCGCGGTTAAAAGACTATTGTGGTTTTTCTTTAATAGATATAACAACAGGAGATTTTAAAGCAAACAATTTCGAAAGCTTTAATGAAATTCTAAATGAATTGTCTCTAATTAAACCAAAAGAATTAATTATTACTAGAAACATATTAAATGATGTTGATCAAATTAATCTTTTAAAGAAAACAATACCAAATGTAATTATTAATTATACAGACAATCTTGACCATGATTTGTCTAAACAAAAATTACAAGAACATTTTGGATTGTTATTTTCTTCATTTGGCATAAACAAAGAAGAAGTTTTTATCTCTTGCTATAATGCAATAAAATATCTTAAAGACACTCAATTCATGTCATTATCTTATATTAATAATATAAAAGAATATAATTTAACAAAATATATTAGAATAGACAGAAAGACAGCAAATAATCTAGAGATTGTTTCAAATCTCAAAGACGGAACCACTCAACACACACTTTTTGACATTGTAAATAATACAAAGACAGCATTAGGTTATAGAAAATTATATTTTGATCTACTACATCCATTGACAGGTAAATCTGAACTTTTAAAAATCTACGATGCTGTTTCTGAAATTAAAGAAAACCAATTTTTGCAAGAAGAGCTATCTCAAAACCTTTCATATATTGGCGATTTAGAAAAAATAATTAGTAAAATTGGCTTTGGCAATTGTAATCCAAGAGATTTGATAGGCTTAAAGCAAAGTTTACAAGTAATACCTAGTATAAGAATAGTACTTTCAGAAACAACTTCCCCTAAACTTCATGAAATTAAAGAAAGACTACAACATCTTGATAAGATTGTAGACTTAATAGATTCTGCAATTGTCGATTCACCGCCAATAAGTATTAGAGAAGGGGGATTTATCAAACCAAGTTACTCTAAAGAACTTTATGATATAGTGAATATAAACAAATCAACCAATAAATGGCTTTCAGAATACGAAGCAAATCTTCGCCAAAAAACAAATCTTAAATCTTTAAAACTAAAATTCAATAAAGTGTTTGGTTACTATATAGAAATACCTAAATCTCAAATAAATTGTGTCCCTGAATATTTTGAAAGAAAACAAACGCTTGTTAATTGTGAGAGATATACTACATTAGAATTATCAGAAAAAGAATCTCTTGTTATGCATGCAAAAGAAAGAAGAGAAGAACTAGAATATCATCTTTTTTTTGAGGTGTGTAAAGAAATATTAAAATATCAAGAACCTATTAGAGAAATTGCAAAACAAATAGCAGAACTTGATGAAATCTATTCTTTTGCATATATAAGTTATAAAAACAATTACAACAAACCAGAACTAAATAATTCAGATGTGCTTGAAATAACTGAATTGAGGCACCCTTTGATTGAGAGACAAATTGCCTTTGTTCCTAACGATTGTTATATGGATTCTAAAAACAGAACCATGATTATTACAGGTCCAAATATGGCAGGGAAAAGCAGTTATATGAGAAGTGTTTGTCTCGCACTAATTCTTGGACACACTGGTTGTTTTGTTCCGGCATCAAGTATTAAAATAGGCAAAATAGACGCCATCTTTACTCGTGTTGGGGCGTCTGACGACATTACACATGGCTAAAGTACCTTTCTTGTAGAGATGTCTGAAGTCGCTTATATTTTAAATAATGTTACAAAAGATAGTCTTGTAATCCTTGATGAGCTTGGTAGAGGAACAAGTACATATGATGGCATAAGTATTGCTTGGTCTGTTGTAGAATACTTAAATGAAAAAATTGGTTGCAAAACATTAGTTGCAACACATTATCATATATTAAACAAAATGTCAGAATTATTTTCAGGCATAAACAATTATCACGTTACAGCAAAAGAAGAAGGAAATAATATTCACTTCTATCATAAACTTCAAAAAGGGGGCATAAACAAAAGTTACGGTATACAAGTAGCAAAACTTGCAGGAATTAACAACGAAATAATTGATAGGGCATTAAAAATCCAAAAGGATCTAGAAAACGATTCTTTTCTTAGAAGTATAGAGAGAGGTAATACCACTTGAAAACCATAAAAAAATTAAATCAAGAAACTATAAACTTGATAAGTGCAGGAGAAGTAATTGAATCTCCTAGCGATATATTAAAAGAGCTATTAGAGAACTCAATAGATGCAAATGCCACAGAAATAACAGTAAAAATCAGAAATTCGGGTGTTGATTTACTTGAGATAAAAGATAATGGCACTGGGATTTCAGAAGATGATTTGAAAATATGTACTCAAAGACACACAACAAGCAAGCTCGAAAATATTGATGATATTTATAATCTTGACACTTTTGGCTTTAGGGGAGAGGCATTAGCTAGTATAAATGCAATATCTAAATTAGAAATAACTTCTGCAGATAATTTAAATGGCAAAGGTTACGTTTTAAAAGAAGGCAAGACTTTTCCTGTTGCTTGCCCAAAGGGAACAACAATTAAAGTTGAAGATATTTTCTATAATGTGCCTGTAAGAAAGAAATTTCTAAAATCAAAAGCGCAGGAATTTTCAAAGTTATATAATACTTTTTTGGAGTTTGTAATTCAATACCCTGATATTAGATTTCATTTTAATTCTGAAAAAAAAGATGAAATATTTTCAAGTACTACTCAAGATAAAAGGTACGAGCAAATTTTTGGAAAAGACATTTTAACAAAAGTCGAAAAAATAGATGCAAAAAATGAGTTTCTAAAAATCAAAGGTATAATCACAAAGCCAAATAACTATTTCTTTTACCCTAGCAATTATCTTTATATTAATAAAAGGGCGGTTTATAGTACATCAATTAGCAAGTTAATTCAAAAATGCTATAAAGATTACTTAATGGTTCAGCAAAAACCATTTTTTGTTTTATTTATAGAGCTAGACTCAAAAACTCTTGATGTTAATGTTCACCCCAAAAAAAGACTGGTTAAGATTCAAAACGAATTTATATTTAATCTAAAGCTTAAAGAAATTATTGAAAATACCCTGTTTCCTAAAAGCGATCATGAGCAAAAACCAGCAAGTACCTCTCAGAACTTGCATTATTTTTTGGACGACAAAGAAACAGAAAAAAACGCAAATATATTAAAATCAGAAATCCCTGAAATAATATACCAATTACGCGACAATAATGTTCAATCAACACTCTCTCCACCTGTAAGCAACATAAAAAAAACATATCTTTCCAATTATGAGATTAGAGAAATAATCGGGCAGCTTTTTGAAACATTTATAGTTTGCAGAACTCCAGAAGGATTGCTTCTTATCGACCAACATGCAGCAGAAGAGCGGATAAATCTAGAAAAAAATAGGCGCCTCTACGAGTCAGAATTTAAAGTCCAGTCTTTAGTGATCCCAAAAACACTAGATTTTATTTCCGAATCTCAAAAAGAATTTATAAAACAAAATAAATCTCTGCTATTAAGCTTAGGCTTTACAATAGAATCAAAAGATAACACCTTTATTCTTACAACCATTCCTGAATTTTTAGAGCATTATTTCGACCACACCTTTTTTTTAAATATCTTAAATGAAATTGAAGATACAAAAGATTTTGATTTGTCCAGAATAAAAGAAAAGATCTTGAAATTAAAATCCTGTAAAGAATCTATAAAAGCAAATGAGCAATTATCAATCTCTCAAATATATCAACTTATTGAAAGATTAGATCAATGTAAAGACAAAGGCATTTGCGCTCATGGAAGACCAACATACCTTTTACTAAATAGAAAAGAATTAGAAAAAATGTTTAAACGGATTTAATATCTAAAATCTCACAATCCAGATATAAACAATTATTGTTATAAATAAAAACACTCCAATAATCTCTTTTAAATTATCTGTTTTTACACCTGCTGTGATATTTGTAGTTTCAGCAGATATTCCGTTTTCTACATCTCCAATATTATAATACACAGTTACATTAAACACATGATTACCTACTGAATCAATAGTTGTTTTAAATGGTATTTCTTTAACTTCATATTTCTTAAGAACTGATATTTGTCTTTCAGATAAAATTACTTTGTTATCAAAGCTAGTTTCTATGGTTAGGTTTTTTAGTTCATCTTCTGATACGTTTCTAATAATTATCTTTCCATTTTGTTCTTCATTAACATTTACATTTCTTGCTAAATCAACATACACTTCTATCTTATCTAATCTTTCTCTCATCTGTATAACTTTCTGTTTTGCATAAATTGTTTTTGTCTCTCCAAAATCATTAGTGTATGTTAAATTTGCTTGTGGTGTTCCAAAACTAATATTTTTATTTGTCTTTAAATAATATTTTAGTATTTTTGTTTCTCCAGGATATATTACGCCAGTATAAGATGTTTCTCCAGAAACTGTTTCTAAATTAGATAATCTCAAAAACTCTTTACTTGCATAATTAATACTTACAGCAACCTCTTTTGGACTATTATTTTCTGCATAAATCTCTATTGGTAGTAACGTATTACTATATGTTTGAGTAGATAATACTTTTATATAGAAATCTTCTGGTGTTATTTCTCCAACAATATAACTACCTAATGTACTGTTGTTTGAAATAATTACAACAGGCAATACATTGTTTGACAAACAAACCTTCACATTGTTTTTTTCTTTCATTCTGCCTTTAAATTTTATTCTGTTTTCTTTTAATATATGTGAATTTTCTATTTTTGTTTCAAACACATCATTTAGATAAACAGAAACGCTTAGCTTTTCTTTAACAGGTATGTAGTTTTCAATAATTAGATTAAGATACAGAACACTGTCATTTGTTTGTTTTAATTTATTAAAATAATAAGTATTACATAGTTCTTTATCTCTTGGCACACTGAAGTTATCATAATTTAATGAAGCAAAACTCATTTCTTCAAGTGTATCGGCCCTAACCACTCCTGCAACTATTGCAGTCATCAAAATACCTAATATCATTATTTTTTTAAACATAGTAAGTCACATTAAATTGAGTATATAATATATTATGCATTTTATTTAAATATCTTACCTTTGAAGAAAACGTAAAGAATCAATAATGTCTTAATATCTTTTGTTTCTTTTCCTCTTTGCTAAGCTTTTTAGGTTGCTTTTTATTAACTATAAAAATAAGCAAAATAGCCCCTATAACCCCTAAAATCAGCAAAGAACTATAATTTGTGCTGTTGTTTTTTGGTTGTTTTGTTAAAAGTACCCTAGAATCAAAAATTACTTTTAGATAGTTCCTATTTTCGTAGTCTTTTTTTATATTTGCGATGACTTCTTTATTTTTTGAAAGCGCCTTGGATTTCAAAACATCATTTAGAGCAGAATTAGAATCCTTTTTTATTTGAGCGATTCCCGAATTTATCATTGCTATTTCTTTATTTAAATCCATTAATCTTTCTATTGTTGTAACATTTATCGAATTCAAAATATCTTCATTTTTTTTAGTTCCGTATCTATACAAAATATTTGTAGATTCTTCTTTATATTTTACAGTATCTAAAAATGCAAGCTTTTTCTTTGCCCTTATTACGTCATCAATAGTAACAGCAGGATAATATTTAACAGAATAAAGGTCTTTAATTTCTATGTTAGAATAATACCATTCAACTTCTTGTAATTTTTCCGAAAAATCTGTTTTATCAAAATTCTTAAAATAATCAAACCAATCTAAATTTTCTTTAGTTTTCTTAGTTATTTTTTCATTTATACATTTTTCTAATTCTGTAATTGCAGTATCGTTAGCAGGTGCTTTTTCTAATTCTAAAAATTTTTCTTGTAATTCTAAATCAAAAACGCCATGTGTTTTTGCAAGATCTTTTAGATTGTTTATTTTGTTTTCGTAATTGTTTTCTTTAAGTTCTACAAGTAAATTATTGGAGTTTACAATATCTTCAAGTAGCTTTTTTGCTAAAGAATGTGCTGTTTTTGGGTCTGTAAAAAACAATTTTTCAATTTTTTGAATCTCTGAATCGTATTCTCCGCCTACATTTACACCACTAATTTCTGCAAGCAATCTTTTTGTGTTTTCTAAATATTCGCTTTTTAGATTTTGGCTTTTTTCAAGCTCTGCGATTTTTGATGAGTATTTCAATATTTGCATTATTTCATCATAACTAAAAGTGTCCTTTGTGTTGTATTTATCGTGCACGCTCTTAAAGGCACTAATACTCTCTTTAGATACCTCTTCAAACTCGCTATTCATAAGTGCGTTCATTTTTATAATCAAATCTTTTGTTTTTTCAAAAAGCTCATCAATATCGGTTGCACAATAAGCTTCTATGCTTTTTGTTTCATGCCTTTCAAAACAAGAAGGTGCACTAATTTTACCAATATTTGCATAATAATCGATCTCTGTATTCACACCATTAATAATTAATTTTGCAAGCCCACTTTTACATTCAGCAAAAGAAAGCGTTCCACAAACCTTTTCAGAATATGTGTTTTTTAAATTATATTTTTCAAACACAACAAGATCTTTACCCCCATATTGCTCAATATTCACATCAATATCGTTCTTTTGAAAAATACGTAAGTAATACAAAATTTTGTTCTCTTTTTGAGTAGTGTATTCTATTTCTCCATTTTCATTTAATATATAAGTTGCAGGATCCACGACTTCTGCCTGTCCAAGAAATAATGTGTCTTTTATGCCAGTAGTTGTATTTTTCACAATCGTTTCAAATAATGTTTTTTCTATGTCTAATTTGATTATACGTGTAGTTATGTTTTTCTTATTTTCATAATCCATCTCAAAAAGATTTGTGCCACTATACAACTCATCAAAGCAAACAGTCTTTTGATTTATCCTCATGTTTTTAGTTAAAGACGATGCGCCACTTAATTCTAGGGCACTAATATCTATACAAAAATCAGAAAGCGTGATATTTGATGAGTTTACAAGTTTTAAATAATAAACCCCTTTTTTGTAATATATTTCCTTTCCATCAATTATTTCGGATTTTATAACTTCCAAAAACAATTCTTTAATTTCTCTATTTAGTGCATTTATTTCATTTAAATTTTCTTCAATTTCTAAATATATCTCATAATTGTTTTTATTCTTATACTCTTTTAATCTATTCTTTAATTTCGCAACATCAATTTGTATTTCAAAATCTAAATTAAATTTCTCTATTTCTTCTAATATATTCCTGCAGTCATAATAGATGTTCCAAAACAACTCAAGTTCGTCTGTATATCCTACATTATAATTAATTTGATTAACTAAATCAACACACTCTTCATGCGTATACACATTAATATCCCTAACAACCCCTGCAACCATAAGTTTTTCTAGATTTAAAAAACAATCATCCTGGTCAAGTGCTTTTTTTAGTTTTTCACAAATTGCAATTTTTGCTGTGTTGTCTGTTTCTTTTTCAAAATCCAAAATCAAATTCTTAAAATACAAATTATTGTAGTCATTGATTGATTTAATAAAAGCCTTGCAATCAGAAATTTTCTCATTTTCAATTTTTGCAACATCTTCTTTGTTTTTTAGTTGTTGTTCAATCTCTAATTTAAGTTCTTTTAGATAAGAAAGATAATATCCAAACCCCATTTTCCCAGAATCATAATTTTGTTTATTTTTTTTATATTCTTCAATTTTAGTTTCCTCTAAAATTAATTGGTTGTTTTCTATTTCTTTTTCTAGCATCTCAATTCTGTCTAGTGCCAATTTCAGATCATTGTTTATTTTGTTATTAAGTATTATAAATCTCCTAAACAATGAGTCTTGTGTACCAATATGTTTGTCAAATAATATATAAAGATTATAATTGTCTGTTCTTTTAAGATTTGTATTTATTCTTTGAAAGTTCTCGATAGTGGATAGCCTAGAAAAAACAAAATTGCTTGATTTAGATATAACAGGTATCTTTAATTCTTGTTCTGGGTTATCAACATATTCTGAATAATAAGCATAAACATCCACATAATTAATGCTAGTCATATAACTTTTCAAAAACCCAAAATTGCTTGCCAGCTCTCTTGCAGCCGCTGCTTCTTTTTTTAATATGCCAATATATGTTTTATCATTTATAGTTTCATCTCTTAGCTCATTAATATTTTGATTAATCAAAACAAAAGAACCGTAAATTTCTTCTTCTGTGATTTCTTCAACACCTTGCGATTTAAGAAATATTGCATAGTCCTTTAGAATTTCTATGCTTTTCTGCCATGCCAAATCTTGATAACTAAATACCCTAGAAATATAAAACATCAAATCATTAATATTTTTAATAATTTTTAAATCGTTTTGACCAGAGCAATATGCATATATCTTTTGTATTTCTTTTTCTGCTTTGTTAAAATAATAAACACTGCTTGCTATGTTATTCTTATATGTTAAAATCTTGTTTTTGGTTTCAAAAGGCGCCGTGTCATTAACAATCAGTCCTACCCCATCTATTTTCTTAAAACAAGTAGAAAAACCATTACAGTCTGGAATGCTAGTTTTAGAAAAATCTGTAGAGGACAAACAAAGTTGTTTTTGTCTTGTAGTAATTACATCCAAACAGCCACTAAGCAATACAAGAAACAATACAGATATGAAAACAACCCATCGCATAGATGAATTAAGAAATTAAGTATAATATAAATTCAGCAGTCTGATATTTTTGTAAAATCTATAAAAACACCAAGAAAAAAAGCAAAAACACAAAAGGAATTAGTATTTTACTATTCCTTGAGCATTTATTGTTATTATTTGAAACTTTATTTTCTTCTGTAAAAGTAATGCTAGAACAACACTGTGCTCTTTTCCGCTTCCAGAATGTATATTTAAATCAAGCTCTTTAGTGTCTGTTGGTATTTGTTTTTCCAAGTCTGCCATTATCTCACTAAATCCTTTTCTTGGATCAATTATTATCCAGTTTATTGGTTTAGTACAATTAAATTTATCTTGTGCCCATTCGTTAGATATTAAATAAACCTTGTCATAATCTACATTATCTATGATATGTGCAACTTGTCCCCAAGTACCCTTTCCAGTACTTAATATTCCCAAAAAAGCCTTCATTTAAAATCACCTTTTTATCATATTTCAAATTCTTTTTTTGTGTCTTTGTACAAATTAATGAATTTTTTGCCTTTTTCTGTAATGTAATAAACTTTGTTTTCATTTACCCCTATTTTTTTGATTAAGTCCTTTTGAATAAGGGATTCTAATATATTATATAATATAATATCTTTTTTAATATATATGTATTTCAATAAATCCTTTTTTAGGTTAAGAAAATCAGCACTATTTTGTTCTAAAATATTCAAAACAGCCATGTGTTCATTGGAGTTTACAACATCTAATAGTTTAGGCTCTTCAGTAAACATTTTAATTAAATTGTTTTTATTATCACTCATAAATAATCATTGTCTTAAATGTTTTTAATCATATAAGGTTCTGATAGAAAATATCCTTGTTTTTTATAATATTCTCTAACCCCCACTCCACTAATTATTACTATCTTGTTATAGCCCTCTTTTTTTGCTAAATTTTCTGCTTCTTTTAATAGTTTTTTTCCTATCCCTCTATGTTGTATGTTTTGTTCATCAAATGCTGTTGTTTGACCATAAACATGTAATTCTCTAACTATTGCTGTTTTTTTAGTTATTTGTTTAATGTACGGGTTATTAGGATATCTTAGCCTTATAAACCCAAGCAAATATTTGTTTTTTTCAGCATACAGAAATATTTCTTTTCCACTTGATGCAAAATATTCTTCTTTCTTTATAACATATCCTTTTGTATTTTTAAGTTGCCCTTTTGGTTCTTTGCATCTAATACAATTACATTCTTTCTTGCGTCTTTTTAATTCTTCTTCTACAAGCTGTCTAAGATTGCTTTTCTTAATACCTGCGATTATTTTTGTTGCAGGTATGTCTCTTTGTATTCTCATTATTCTAACCCACTTAGGCACAATCTCTTTAATATCTGCAATTAGCTTAACAGTTTTTTCAAGTTCTAGTGCCTTATATTCTCCTGAGTAATACATTTTCTCTAGTTTAGTTCCTCCAATTACTAGGCAGGGATAGATTTTTATCATATCTGGTTTAAAATCAGGGTTAGTAAATATTTCTTTAAAGCACTCTAGGTCTTTTTTATAATCACTACCAGGAAGCCCGAGCATAACATGATACAACACTTTAAATCCAGCATCTTTTAGTTCCTTAGTTGCTTTGATTATTTCTTTTACCTTATGCCCTCTATTTACAAAATCTAAAACCTTATCATCTATTATCTGTGCCCCAAGCTCAACTCTGGTACCGCCATAATCTAGCAACCTCTTGATTGTTTTTTTATCACAAAAATCAGGCCTTGTCTCAAAGGTAATCCCAACAATTCTGTTCTTGGAGCTCATTGCCTTTTTTTTAAGTTTGTTTAAGTCAAGTTCTGTATCTTTTGAATCTGTGATTTCTTGAAAAATTGATTTTACAAAATAGTCTTGGTATTTTTTTGGTGTTGCAGGGAACGTCCCGCCCATTATAATCAGTTCTATTTTATTAATAGGGTGCCCAGTAGATTTTAATTGTTTTAATCTGTCTTTTATCTGTGCTCTTGCCTCAAAATTATTTCGTTTTGCCCTAAGGCTTGCCGGCTCAAAGCCAGTATAGCTTTTAGGTGCATTTTTCCAGGTCGGACAATATATGCATTTCCCTGGGCACTCTCCGGGCCTTGTCATGATTGCAACAATAGTTACTCCTGACTGTGTTCTTCCTGGCTTTGTTATTAGAAATTCAGGTGGCTTATCAATTCCAAGCGCTAAAAAAACATCAGAAGTTAAAGGGATTTTTTTAAGCCCATATTTTTTTGCAAACGAAACTTTCTTTGCTTCAAATTGCTGTTTAGTAAATTTAGACGAAACGCATTTTTTAAAATAACTAGATAATCTTTTCTTATATAATTCGTCCATGTTTTTTTAAATCTCCTTTTTAAAAAAAGAGAATTATTCAGAAACAATTCTAATTATATTATTAAAAAAATATGCAGGTATTGCACTTAATGCAAAGGTTGGAAAATTATAAAGGTTTGCTGCATATAAGGCAGCCAAGTCTTTTTTAATAAACAAATTTATTGTTTCTTCATTTCTTTCAAACAACACTTTCTTAAAAAAGGTTGTTGTCTGTATAATGCCTGTTTGTGGAACTGCATCAGTATAAATGAACAATTGAATTTCTTTGTCGCCAATTGTTTTAGGTATAAATGAATAATTAACATCTATGGAATCGCTTGGCTGTAAAACAACAGTTACTTCTTTTTTTATATCTGAATCTTTAGAATCAAACCAAGTTATTGGAAGATTAGAAGATATTGTGATTTTTTTTGTAGTTATTGATTTGTTTATTACTTTGATTGTTATGTCTTTTCTTGCGCCAAACTTTGTTTCCTTTTCATATGGCAAAACAAAAGAAGAAATTACATTTGTTGCAACAGTCATTTTGATATATGTACTTTCTGTCTTTCCTGTTTCTGTATTTTTTAAAATAATTTTAACTTGTTGTTCCCCTGTGATATTTTCTTTAATTTTAACAATAGTAAATATGCTTTCTTTTGTCTTTTGTGTGTTTTCAAAGAACAAAAAGTTTGAGCCATAATTATCAGTGGTAATTAAATCATATTTCTCATCAACCCCTAAGAAAAAACTGATCATGAAATATTCCCCCGGTGCAACAGTTCCAAGCTCTATTGCTTTATTAGGAGAAATGTCCGTCATTATTGGCTCAAGCATTTGTATAGCATGAATGCTTGGCAAAATAAACAATAAAGATATTATAAAAATGATTTTTTTGTTAAACATAATTTTTCACATTTTAAAATGCAACAAATATATTATTATTGCTATATATTATATATACTAAATTATTTATAAATCTAATCAAAATTTACCCTAGGCGATTAAGCATGAATAAACAGCTAATTGATTCCAGATTTGCTATGTTAAAAAAGCACCACACTCAAACACTTAAAGATGCAATATCAAAAGATCTAGTTGATTCTCTTGTTATTCCTTTCCTTTTAAAGGTTACTGAAATACCAGACATTTACACTTCTAGTAGCTGTTCAGGCAGATTACTGCTTCTTGGCGGAGATGAAGACGAGAACAAAAAGGTTTCTGGGTTTGTTAATCGCTATCATAGACTTGTGACTTTTGAGGAAATAAAAAGAGACATAAATAATTTTAATACTGGTTATCTTTGGTTAAAAATCGAACCATTTATTTTCCATTTTGCAACAAAAGATTACGCTAAGGCCAAAGAAATTTTAGATTTTTGTAGAGAGCAAGGGCTTAAAAAAGCAGGCATAATCAGTGCAAAAGAAGGGCGCTTTACTTGTGAAGTGACCCACACTGTGTTTATGTCTACTCTCATAAAAATTAATAATAAACAACTTATCTCAGAAGAATATCTAAAGCTAATTGTAGATATTGCAAATAAAAAGCTAGCAACAAATTTCAAAAAACTAGAAGATTTTGAAAATGCTTTTCTTAAGGCATTTCCACCAAAGTCAAAAATAAAAAAGAAATAATTATTTTCTTTTTTTCTTTTCATTCTTTTCTAAGTAACTTTGTATTACTGGCAAATATTCTGTAAGTTCTTTTCTTTCTTTTGCGTTTATCTTGGGATTTCCTGAGTTGATCTTTTCTGAGATGTTTTGTAAAAGGCTTGTAAGTTCCATTGGAAAGATAATCTTTGATGACTGGCCTTCTCCAACCTTTTCAAGTGCCTTAATATAATAATATAATATTGTTTTGTCTGAAAGGCCTTCTGTTGCTTCTCTTATTGCATTAATCTTTGCTTTCTCAGATTCTGCTTCTTCAAATATTGCAAGCTTCTTTTGAACAGCTGCCTTTTGCTTGTGCATAGATTCTACAATCTCATCAGGTATTTGTAGGTCTTTTATTTCAACAGAGTTAACTTTTATCCCCCATTCTTTTGCAACGTTTTTTATTTCTTCTGTTATTTTTTTGTTTATACTTTCCGTATTAGATATAACGTCTGTTAAGACAAATTCACCAAGTATGTCTCTTAACATTGCAATTACAAAATAGGAGGCTGCTTTTTTATAGTCTTCAACTTTTACAACAGAATTGATAATGCTTTCTTTTGTGTTTTCTATAGACAAAAAAAGAATAGCATCTATTGTGACTTTAATGTTGTCTTTTGTAATTATTTGTTGGACTGGCACATCAACAACCTGTGTTCTTAAAGTAACATAAGAATACTTTTCAACAAATGGCAAGACAAGTGTCCAGCCAGGCCCTCCAACTCTATTTACTCTTCCAAACCTGAAAATCACTGCTCTTTCATAATCTTTTAATCTCAGTATAATATTTGCACTAAATAACAAATATATAAAAGCAACAATTATCAGTACAATCAAAACAATTTGTTTTAGCTGTTCGTCCATTATGAAAAATATGGTGCCAACTAATAAAATCCCAAAAATTATTATTCCAAAAAAAATGTTTTTTAGTTTTTGTTCTTCCATTTTTTCACAGTTTGCTTTTTCTGATTTAGATATTCTTTTAAATACTTTTATCTATAAAATCCTATATAAATTATAGATAGAACATTTATTAATCTTTTACCTTGTAAAAATTAATAAGAGGTAACGTCTTTGGCAAAAGAAACAAGAAAAAAAGCTAAACCTGACGAAGTAGCGATGGCAGTTGAGCCAAAAGTGCAACCAGCACAAGAACATATACTTATACTTACAGTTGATAGAGATAATGACATTGGCAAGAAAATAGGCGTTTCTGGGCCAATTGTTGGTTATGAAAATAATCTAAAGGTAGCGACAGATCTGTTACTTAAAGACCCTGAAGAATCAGATGCAAATGCAATTTTTGCGGTTTTAAAAAAATATTCTGAACTTAAAAAAGATTATGTTGTTGAGGTTGCAACAATTACAGGGCATTCTAAAGAGAATTTGTTTTTTGCAGATAAAAGTATTGCTTTGCAATTAAAACAGGTTTTAGAAGATTTTCCAGCAAGTGCTTTTGTTCTAATAACTGATGGTGCTGAAGATGAACAGGTAATACCGATAGTTCAAAACTTTGGTCCAATAATTTCTAAAGAGGTAGTTATTGTTAGGCAATCCCAAGCAATAGAAAGCACATATTATACAATTAAGAAAGCAATAAAAGATCCTGCTTTTTCAAGAATTATATTTGGCATACCTGCTATTATTTTGCTATTGTTTTTCTTTTTTAAAGCCTATGCATTTCAAATTATTGCATTAGTATTAGGGGTTGTTTTCTTAGTCAAAGGGTTCCATTTAGAATCAAAGATTGCCAAATTAGTCAACTCAGTTTTATCTAAATTTTCAATCACAAAGATTAGTTTTCCATTTTATGTTGCTAGTGTTTTTTTCTTGATATATGCAGGGATTACAGGGGTTAACCTTTTTTTAGCTAACGATTCTTTTGTTCTTTGGCAAAGAATAATTTATGTTTTGAGAGCAATACTTTTGTATTTGGTATTTTGTATTGTTTCTTATATTGTTGGAAATATTATTGATTTATTTTATTCTCGAGCATTATACAAGCTCGGTCGTGCAATATTTGGAATAATTTCTACATTTGTATTTTTGGGTTTATTAGATTTAGCAATGCAATTTGTTCTTGGAGAGGCAAGCATGCGTATGTTGATTACAGTAATTTTCATCTCGTTTATATTCCTATTTGTATTATACAAAATAACAAATGTATTTGATATCACAAAAGATATAACGGAATTATTGGTTGGCCTGCCAGTTGTTTCAAAATATGGTGTGTGGATTGGCGAGGTCATAGCAGTAGACAAAACTAAGCAAACAATAAGCTTCAAGAACAGAAGTGGCAAAGTAATAACAGTTCTTTCAAAAAAGCATTTTTTCATTCAAAACGGGCAAGTGATAATTTAGAACGGTTAATTTTCCAAACTTTTTTAAACTTTTTAGTAAACCAATATAAATCGAAACATATATATATTAATCGCCTAACAATATAAATTGAAATATATAATATTTTTATAAGATAATAATAAAAGAGAGGTTAAAAAACATGTACAAATACGCAATAGCAAGACAACTTGCAACAAAGAAATTAATAACAAATAGAGGAGACAATATCGGAAGACTTGTCGATTTAATGGTTAACGAAGTATCTGGAGAGATAGAGGCTTTATTAGTTGAAATCGATCCTTCTTCAAAAGTAGTTAAGCAATTAGATGTTCAAGGCAATCTTCTAGAAATCCCTTACAGAAGTGTAATTGCAGTTTCTGATGTTTTTGTAATTGATGAAAAAATACTATTAACAAAAGACGATGGAACTTTTAATTAAAGTTCTTTCCTTCTCTTTCTTTAATTGTTAATTTTTTCTTAACTTTCAGACTGTTCTTTTATCTCAAGAACATAGCTTCTCTCTTTTGTATCAATGCTTTTGATACTAAGTTCTTTTTGGTTTTTTGAGAAGTACTCGTTTAATTTTTTTATAATCTCATCTGGTGCTATCTTTTTGTTTCTTGCTAGCCTTATCTGTTCATTTATAATTTCAATTATTTGAAAATACTCATATATCTTTTCGCCTTCTTTTTGCAAGTCATTAGCTATCTTTTCATATTCTTTTCTTGTCTTTATTTGGCTTTCAAGAATAGAAACATTTTTGTTTTTGCTTTTTTTCTCAGTGACTGTTTCTTCTGTTTTAAGCTTTTCTGCTAAGGTCTCTGAGATGATTTTAAAAAAATCAAAAGGCTCTTGTTTTTCTTTTCCAATAGCTACTAAAACCAAAATCTCATCTTCGTTTCTTCCTTTTTCAAGAACCAAGGCTGGCGTTTCACAATCATATATTTCTTTTATTTTTTTAACAATTTCTTCTTGTGTTTTTTCTTTGTTTATATAACCAGGGTAGATGTTATATTCTTTTACAAAATAGCTTATTGTTGCTTTAAGGTCTTTATCTTTTATTTCATCAAGCAGTTCTTTTTCTGTTTTTTTAACAATTTCTTTTCCTTGAGGAAAAGAATATATTTCATTTTTCTTAATAATCCTATCTTTCCATTCTTCTTTTTGTTTGGATGTTATTACTTTAAAATCCAAATCAGTAAGTATGATGTTAGAATTACTAAAAAACTCAAAGACAAGATAATAATCATCTAATTTGAAATATACAACTCTGTTGTTTTTGTCTTGTTTAATTTCTTGTATCTTCTGATTATATAGTTTCTTTTTAAGAAACTTAATAAGCCCTCCACTTTCTGGATTAACAGGATAGGCAAGTTCTGTTAAAAACAAGATGTTTGGGGACACAATCAGTTCTTTTGTTTTTTTCTTATGTATCTTTATTTTAATCAGATTATTGTCTTCATGATTAACAAGTTGAAGGTTATTAATATACCCGCCTAAAATTTCTTCTTGTAGTTCTTTAATTATATAAAAAAAAGCTGTGCTTGTTACTTCTAGTTTTTTCATGTTCTTCTTATTCTGTATCTATGTAGCTATTTTGATTATAGCGATATATTATTTTTTTAATTTTCAAACCATTATACTTGTAATCTTCTAATAGTTTCTTTTCATCAGTATTTGTAAACATCTCAAATGGCCCTTTTTGTGCTAAATCGAATATAAAATATTGGTTTTTATATTTTGTCTTGACAAAGGCATGGGTGTTATCATCCTCTAAAAGCACAACATAAACTTGCGCCTCTTGATCATTTAACCCTTGCATTGCAGAACACAAAAGAGCAGAAATATCTTGTTCGTCTGCAATTTTGTTTTTTAAAATCTCTGTTGCATCAAGCCAATATAATACCTTAACATCTGTTTTTACAACTTCAATCTCTGCATCTAAAAACGAATAAATCTTTCTAAGTATTTCTAAATAGTCCTTGTTATATTCATACCCTACTGGCTTGTGTTTTGAGATTATGCTTTTTATTGTCAAATCATTTGGGTTAACTGTTTCTTTTATTTGGGCTATTGTTTTTTGTTCTTGCTTATTAATCAGTTCTTTATATTTGTCTAAAATTTGTTCATAATATTTATTTTGAAAATTGTCTTTAATAGATGGCGAAAGGTTTTTTGTTCCAGAAATGTTTTTTATAATTTCTTCAAGTTCGTTTATTCTGTTTTTCAGATTATCTCTTTCTAGTTTGATTTCGTTAAGCTCGCCTTTAAGCTTTATATTTTGAGATTTTTGATCACTATTATTGTCCTGCATTTTTTGTAGCTCTGTTAATTTAGAAACTTCGTTATTTATTTCATTATCTATTTTTAAAAGCTCAGATGTAATATTTTTTAAATCGCTAGAATATACATCGTCACTAATGCTTCTTGCACTATACTTGTAAGACAGCTCTTCTTTTTTTTTAAGTAGCTCTTTTTTCTGATCGTTTAGTGCTTCTATTTTTTGCCAAGAATTTTGTTCTTTAGTTACTGGCCTTGTGATTTTTCTCTTTAAATTAATAAAGGCAAAAATTACCCCAAACACTATAGCAATACAAATAATCAATATTATCTGAATTAATTCAATTTCCATTTTTCTGATCTTCTTTTATTGCAAATAATATATAATTTAAGGGTAATTTATTTTATATAGATTATGATTTTTATGTTATTCAAATAAAATCTCAAAATAAAGTTTGGAATATAGCAGATTATCCATTTATAAAGTTTTACCTTCTATATTATATATAATTTAATAAAGTCAATTGCATACAAAGACCTTTAAATTGCAATAGATTTTGATTATAATTTTTAAAGAAAATCTGTAAAAAAAACAAGGAGGAATATATATGGCTTCACCAAAACCAAAAATCAATGTTGTTTTTATTGGTCACATTGATCACGGTAAATCAACAACAGTTGGTCGTTTGATGTTCGACACAAAAAACTTAAGTGACCAAGATTATAGAAAGTTACAAGCATTAGCTGAAGAAAAAGGAAAAGGAACCTTTGCTTTCGCATACATGATGGATGTAACTAAAGAAGAAAGAGATAGAGGAATTACAATTGATGTTAACTATAAAAAATTAGAATCTGATAAATATAGTTTCACAGTAATTGATGCTCCTGGCCACCAAGACTATGTCAAGAACATGATTACTGGTACTGCTCAATCTGATGCTGCTGTTTTAGTCGTTGCTTCAAAAGACGGAGTAATGTCTCAAACTAAAGAGCACGCATTCCTTGCTCAAGTAATGGGTATTAAGCAAATAATTGTTGCAGTAAATAAGATGGACGATGTTAATTACAGTGAAGAGGGCTTTAATAAAGTTAAAGCAGATATAGATACTCTTTTCAAAGGTAAGTTTAAAGAAGACCAATATGTAGTCGTACCAATCTCTGCATGGCACGGAGAAAACATAATCAAAGCATCAGAGAAGATGCCTTGGTATAAGGGCCCTTGCTTATTTGATGCAATGAATAATTTCAAAGCACCAGAAGTATTAACTGGAAAACCATTAAGACTTCCAATACAAGATGTTTATTCAATTAAAGGTGTTGGTATGGTTCCTGTTGGTAGAGTTGAAACAGGAATACTTAGACCTAACGACAAGGTTATAATAATGCCAGAAGGAATTGCAACACAAGTAAAAAGTGTTGAAGCACACCACGAACAATTACCTGAAGCATTACCTGGAGACAACATCGGTTTCAATATCAAAAATGTTGATAAAGGAGCAATTAAGAGAGGTTCTGTTGTTGGCCCAGAGAATAACCCACCAACAGTTGCAGCAGAATTTACTGCTCAAATAATTGTTCTAAACCACCCAACAGCAATCACAGCTGGTTACACTCCAGTATTCCACATACACACCGCACAAATGTCTTGTGCAATTGTTGAGTTAGTAAAAAAGGTTGCTCCAACAGTTGAAGATGCTCCAAAGTTCTTAAAGACAGGTGATGCTGCAATTGTAAGAATCAAGCCATTACAGCCACTTGCTTGTGAGACCTACAAAGACTTCCCACAACTTGGCAGATTTGCTATCAGAGACATGGGCAAGACCGTTGCAGCAGGAGTAATACAAGAAATAAAGAAAAAGCAATAAATTTGCTTTTCTTTTAATATTTTTTCTAAAAAAATACAAGTGATAAAATGCAAACAGCAAGAGTAATAGTCACAGGAACTGATTACAAGAAAGTTACAGAATTTTGCAAGGAAATTATAGATGTAGCTTCAAAGAGCGGAGTAAAGCACACAGGCATAATCCCTTTGAAGACTAAGAAGTTAGTTGTGCCAGTAAGAAGAGGCGTTTCTGCTGGCGGAACAGAAACTTATGAAAAATATCAGTTACGAATCCATAAGCGAATAATTGATATTAAGGCAGATGACAAGATTCTTAGAAGAATAATGAGAGTTGATGTCCCTGCAGATCTACAAATAGGTATTGAGCTTAAAAACTAAATATCTTTTTGATAGCATCATAATTAGTAAACTTGCAAATCTATTTATCTTTAGATTTTTTTAAAAAATTTAAAATTTGCAATAAAATGTTTAAACAAACAAAAAAAAATATTTTTGTTGATGAAAACAACAAAGTAAAAATCATTTCTAGTAAATCTCTATTTTCTAAACTGGACAAATCTTGTATAGAACAACTTTATTCTATTTCTAAATTACCAGGAATTTGCGATTATGTATATGGCTTTCCAGATCTTCATGTTGGTCATGGTGTGCCTGTTGGTTCTTGTTTTGTAGTTGATGCTGATAATGATCCAATAATCAGTCCAAAAGCAATAGGGACAGACATAAATTGTGGTATTCGTCTTATTAGGACAAATCTCAAATCTAAAGATATTTCTGAAAAGCAATACAAAGAAATAGTAAAGGCTTTTGAGAAGTTACCTATTGGCCTTTCAAAAGACGGAATAAAGATAACAAAACAGGATTTAAAAGAGATTTGTTATCAAGGTCTGGAATGGGCAGTAAAAAACAGCTACGCAAATAAGTTTGATAAGCTATATGTTGATAGGCAAGGTTGTTTTCGTGATGCAAGTCCAAAATATCTATCAAAGACAGCAATAGAAAAAGGCCTGACTCAGCTTGGAACACTTGGGCAAGGCAATCATTTTATTGATCTGTTGGTTGTTGACAAAATCTTTGATAAGTTTTTTTGTAAAAGGCACAAGATAGAGAAAGATCAAATTCTTATTATGCTTCATACAGGCTCAAGAGGGCTTGGTTATCAAGTTGCTGATGAGTTTACAAAAAAATGCAAGCACAAAGATCCAATCGAATATTTATATTTAAATTCAAAAGATGGCTCTCATTATTACAAGACAATGTGCGCAGCTGCAAACTACGCTTTTGTAAACAGGGCTGTTCTTTCTAAAAGAATAATAGATGCTTTAGAAAATGCACTAAATCTTGGACATGGCACCATCAACGCCCGTCTCCTTTACGATTGCTCACATAATTTTGCAAAAATAGAAACTCGTAATAAGAAAAGGTATCTGGTTACCAGAAAAGGCGCAATAAGGGGAATAATCTCTGAAAGATTATCTGATCATTCAGAGTTTTTAGAGAGTGGCACTCCTGTGATTTTGCCAGGCTCAATGTTAGATGATACTTATGTTTTATTGCCAAAAGAAAAAATGAGAAAAGAGACATTTTCTACTCTTCCTCACGGCTGTGGGAGAGTAATGTCTAGAGATAAAGCAAAGTCAAAAATCTCTGCAAAAGATCTAAAGCAAAAGCTCTTAAAAAAAGGAATTTATCTTTCTGGACATTCAGAGAATGTTTTAAGAGAAGAGCAACCAGCAGCTTATAAGTCCTCAAAAGTGGTTGTTGATTCAGTGGTTGATGCTGGTCTTTGTAAAAAGGCATTTAGCTTAAAACCCAAAGTTGTAATTACTGGTTAAAAAATAAAAATCCGTGAAAATATATGCATGACATAAAATTACTTTCTTGTAGGTCTGGTGAGCATTTCGCAAAGAGTGTTTTAAAGCACCTTAATGAACTGCTTTCTGAGAATAACGAGCCAGAAATTACTTTAACTCCTGTTCAAGAGATCAGGTTTGCAAATACAGAAATAAAATCTAATATCCTAGAGTCAATAAGAGGTTGCAATGTTTTTATTATCCAAGATGTTTCTAACAATAGATACGGTATGTCTGTTGATGATAATATCAGGGCATTAACAACATTAATTGATGCAGCAAGAGTAGCTAGTGCAAAAAATATAACTGTGGTAATACCTGTTTTTCCTTATGCTCGTCAAGACAAGATTTGGGGCAGAGAATGTCTAACAGCAAGGCTTGTCTCTAGAGAGCTGGAGCTAGCAGGTGCAAAAACAATCATTTCTTTGGATATTCACAATCCTGCAATTGCTGGTTTTTTCCAGAATGCAATTCTTGAAAATCTTTATGCTCGTAAAGCCATTAAAAAATACATACTGGACAATATCCCTTTTAACAATCTTTTGATTTCGTCTCCTGATGTCGGGGGTATGAAAAGAGCAACAATTCTTGCATCTAAGCTTGGTGTAGGGGTAATCACAATCTACAAAGAAAGGGACTATTCAAAGATTAACCAAGTAGAAACAATGGAAGTTATTGGCAAGGTCAAAGACAAAGATGTTTTTTTAATTGATGACATTCTAGATACTGGCGGAACAGTCTATAATGCAGTAAAGATCTTAAAAGAAAAAGGGGCAAACAAGGTTTATTTTGCTTGTTCTCTTTGTCTATTAAACGATAAGGCTGTTGAAAGAATGGACGAGCTTTATGATAACGGTCTTCTAGAAAAGATCATAGCAACAGATGCAGTCTATTTTGAAAATGATTTTGCAGAGAATCACCCTTGGCTTGAGATTATCCCAATAAGTGACTACTTTGCACAGGCAATCTTTAATCTTCATTTTAAAAAATCTATTAACCAGCTCTTTGACAAGGACTAATAAATAAAAGGCATTGATATGAAAAATGATGTTAGATGCCCATTTTGTAATGGCAAGACAGTAACCAAATACAGGGACATTAATTTTGATGCTGGGAAAATCGTAATCAAAAATGAGCCTTATCAATCTTGCCAAAAATGCAAACTAGATTTCTGTACAAATGAGCAATTAGTTTCTTTAGATAAAAGGCTTCATGAGCAATTCAAACTAAAAAATAAAAAATCTAATATTGCCAAAAGGCCCAAAAACGTGATTTGATTAAAAACAACAGCCATTTATAAACTATTTGTTGTTTCTTTTTAATAAAATATAAAAGTTAAAGCTTATGGAATCAACATTAATTTTATTTGTTTTAATTGTCAATTCTATTCTTTTGATATTGTTATTTGTATTTATGATCAGGTTTGTTGTTACTAAATTTAAAGAGCAAATAACAGACACAAACGAAAGATTAAAAGATATGGAAGACAAATACAACAAACTAGACATACAATTCTCAAGAATTTCTGCTCTTCGCATCTATCAACATAAAAATGACATCTCAAAAGATATAGAAAAAGTTAAGCTTGTTGTTCAGGACATAGACAAGAAAACAGAAAAGATCTATAAACGAACAGAAAAGATGTATGGCAAGAAATCATAACTTTATACTTTTTAAATGCTTTGTTTTACTTATTATGTTATATAGTCAAATGTGATTTGTTATGCGCGTTATGAGAAGAGCAACAACTATAAAAAAACCAGTTGTTAAAAAACCAATCGTTAAGAAACCGATTGTTAAAGAACCAAGCATTGCCGGAGACAGGGTAGTTAAACCAAAAACAACTAGAGTTAGTGGCAATATAAAAAAAACAACCTCTGAACCAATAAGATCATTTTTAGAAAAGAAAAATCACATACTAAAACTAGAATCACAATTCAAAAAGCATATAAAAAGAAGCTATCCAGAGTCCGAAAGGTATGTCTCTAAAATCTCAGATGTTTATCTACATGGCAAACAAAACATTCAGTCATTAAGAAAAATAGCAAGTGGCAACGAGCCTATTTTGAAATTATTAAATGTTATAGAAGGTCGCCAAAGGGTATTATCAGCAAAGTTGATAGAATTTATTAACAACCCAAAGCCAAGTATGTTTAGGTTTGTAGAAATGGAGATACAAGTAGAAAATTTCCTAAAAGAATATAATCAAATAAAAGATATATTAAAGCCTGAACCAATCAATAAAAAATATCATGGCAAAGGCGACTATAATCCAAGAATACACGGTTCAAAATAGTGTTTTTTGAATATATGGTATTTTTTGTTCTTTTAATATTTCTGCTTCTTTAGCTTTTCTTTCTTCTTCTGTAAAGCAAATGAATGGCACTCCGTAGTGTCCACCACCGCCTGGTCTAAACACCACCAATCCTTTTCTAAAAGCCATCACAAGTTTTGCTATATCTTCATCTAGTTCTTTTAGCTTTTCTTCTGGCAGTTCCAAGACAATTTCTATTTCTGTATGTCTTGTGATTAGCTTTTCATATTTTTCCAGTACTCTTTTATTATAAAGTTCTCCTTTTCCAATCTTCATTTGAATAATCTGAGCAAGCGGGATTAAATATTTGTAATCTGGCCTTTCTGTTATTTGTTTAAGTTCTGTATTTCCTTGAAGTTTAGCTATCTCAATGATTCTATCTTCTACTCCTTTCTTTAATATGCCTCTGCACTTTAGGCATCTCCAGTTGTTTTTTATTGCGTCATTAAGAGTATGTATTTTCTTACAATCTCTACAAGCTGTCCTATTATATTTTCCTTCTTTTGGGTTATACCCTACATTAAACAATATCTTATTATTTCCTAGATTATATAATAGATTTTTAATAGATTCAAAGTTTGGCTTTTCTAGTTCTGCACAAACATATTCTCTTCCTATTCTATAGCTATTAGGAGAATGTGCATCTGAAAATGAGAAAAATTTTAGATCTTTAAGTTCAGGAATAACATTTGCGCTATTACTGTCAGCAGACAGCCCTAGTTCAATAAATCTTACTTCTTTGTAGTTTTCTCCATATGCTTCTTTTAGGTAATCACTTCCTGAGTATATTCCAAAATATGGGGTAAATGCATGTGCTGGCCCAATCAACACATCATGTTTAATGCAAATATCCAATAATGTGCTTGGAGTAATAGAAAGTCTTGGCCTACCCCCTCCATAAACACTCATGTCGCTTGAAAATCTTTCAATTTCTTTTTTAAATTCTAAGACTTGCGAAAGTTCTCTGAAAAACAAAAGATGATGCACTCTTCCTGTTGTTTCAACTTCTGTTGTCAATATAAAATATGTTTTGTTATCTGAGTTTTTGTCATTTTTAAAAATATAACAATCTTTTTCTAATATTAGATTTTCTTTAACATGCTTAAACCAATCAGGGTGTAAGATATCTCCTGTTCCCAAGACATTTAGGCCTTTTAGCTTTGCTTCTTTTGCAAGTATTGGTATACTCATATTTTTAGATACTCCCGAAGCATAAGGCGAATGTATGTGCAGATCAATATTATATTTCATATTTAATTATTATGTTAAAAAACTATTAAAATATATTTGTTGGGTCTATGTTATTTTTATATAAGGGCTGGTTAGGCTTCCTAACTCGGCAGGTTTATAAAGTATTTCTCTAACAAATGTATTATTCTGTTATGTTGTTACATTTTGTTTATTGGATATACTATATATTAATATAACAAGATTTAACACAAAAACAAAAAAACTAAAAAAGGAGAAAAAGATTATGAATTCTAAAATGAAAATATTATTTGGTGTTTTCTTTGTTTTCGCATTATTGACTCCAATATATGCTGGAAGACCATTAACACACTTAACAAATCCAAATGTATTTCCTGAGACATATAATAATACAAATCTAATTGATTATATAGAACTACAGCCAATAAGTAATGTAAATCAAGATAATTATTCATTTACTGTTCATTTCATAGAAGGAAACACTACTCCAATCACTCATTTAAGAGCTTTTTTTGCAGATGGAACAGGTGAATACGAGCAGTTCGATATGAAAGAAGATGAAATTAATTCATTACCTGGTAGCCAATCTAGCATAACTATGGAAAATTTAGATTTGTCCAATTTACAAGATGGGACAAACACTGTAACAGTTTCATATAATAATTTAAGATGCGGATTTAATGATAGATGCGGTGTTCGAACAACAATTACAAAAAACACAGTCGCTCCTAGATTGGAAATTTTTGAAAAAAAGACAATAAGAAAGAACACAGATTTTTACATACGTGGAAGAATTGCTGACTCAGCAACTTTAACTGTGCAGACATTATTAAATGGTGTTGATTTTGATGTTGATTGGTTCTCATGCCATACAAGCAACCCAAATGATTCACCAAACATGGTATCTAATTATTTAGATTTCATATGTTACTTTAATATTTCTCTTGTTGAAGATAGCGATAGATATATGATTAAATTTGTCGCAGAAGATAACACTACAAGAAATATTAAAACTGAAGACATCTATCTATCTATCAACAGATAGATCTGTGCGCAGACAAAGTTAGTTAGAATCTACAAGAAATAAGAAACAATCTTATTTTCTTGTGGTTTTTTCTCTATTTTTTTAAAAACTTTTTTTGTCTTTATAAACTTCTATAAACGAAAGACTAAACCTTCATACTCGGCAGGTTTATAAAGTATTTCTCTTACAAGTATATCAAAATATTTGTTATAATTTATATTATTTGATGTATTTAAAACAAAATAAAAAAAGGAAAAAAATTTATGAATTCAAAAATTAAAATAATATTAGGTATTTTCTTTGTATTTGCATTATTGGCTCCAATATATGCAGGCACATTATCTAAAAATGCAATATCTATGGCGTCTTCTGGACCTTGCAGTTCAGGTAGTAAAGTCGCAGACATCGTCAAGTTCAAATTAGTTCCAATTAATAATGTTAATCAAAATGATTATTCAATCATTTTAAAGTTCAAAAAAAAAGTAACTATCCAAGAATTAAATATATCTTTTATAAATGAAGATTATCCTTCTCAATCTGTCTCTATTACAAAAGACAACATAAGGCCAAACATCAATAGCCTAACTATTAAAAACATAGATTTGTCAAGTTTACAAGATGGCAACATCTCTGTTGTTGTTTCTTTTGATAATGCAAGATGTGGAGTTACAAAAAGAAATATCAAATACACCGTTGCTCCTTATTTGAAGATCTATGAAAGATATACTTCTTTAAAAAAGAAAGCTGATTTTCAAATACGTGGAAGAATAGACCGTTCTTCAACTTTAATAGTGCAGACATCACTAGATGGTGTTAAATTATCTGACAATTGGGTTACTTGTTACATAAGCGAATCACCAACCATGGTTTCTAGGTTTGCAGAATTTACTTGTGACTTTGATATTTCTCTTTTTGAAGATAGTGACAAATACAAGATAAAATTTATAGCACAAGATGATATAGGAAACATAAGGGCAAAAGATTTCGATCTGAAAATCTATAGGGTACAGAAATAATTTAGATTAGCAATAGCACATTTATTTCTTTCTTTATTTTCTTCTACCCAACTCTTTTTTTCCATTATTTATCTGCTAAAACACAAAAATAGGCTCTTTAGATGGCCATTACCTTTTATAAATGAACAGGTTAAATTACCAAACACGACAGGTTTATAAAGGGTTTCCCTCACTAGTATATATTAAGTATTGACCTTACAAGCTTAATATCTGATTTTACAAAACAGTTCAATTAAGAGATCTTATGTTTCAATTAAGAGATCTTATGTGTTTGATTAACATAAGACCGAACAATAATATTAACAAAAAACCAATCAAACAGTAATTTTAAAACCAAAACAAAAAAATAAATAAACAAAACAAAAAAACAATTTAAAAAAATTTAATTTAAATAAACAAAATTTAAATTAAAAAAGAAAAATAAAAAGGAGAAAAGAGAATTTATGAACTCAAAAATTAAAATTTTATTAGGGGTGTTCTTTGTTTTCGCATTATTGACTCCAATATATGCTGGGCAACTAATTTCAACAGAGCCTAAACAAGTCGTTTCTGCACAAGCCCCATCTACTGACTCTATAGGTGCAAGAGATGTGAAATGCCCTACAGCTGTTGAAATAAAAGAAATTAATTTTGTATCTATTAATTCTGTAAATATAGACAATTATTCTGGCAACATCTTATTAAATAATAAAATCAGCGAAAAATGTATTAAATCATTAGAAGTTACTTTTAGCGATGGTACAACCGATGTGTTATTTAATAAATTTGCAGTAAAAGAAGAAAAGATAATTGTCTAAGATAAGGAAAACACAGCTAAATTAAATGATTTAAAAGATGGCGAGATAAAGGTTAGTGTTAAAATTACACTTTTTAACGCACAGGAATTAGAAAAGTATGCTAAAATAATGAAAGATACAATATCTCTAGAAATGAAAATAGACACAAAACCAAGACAACACAACAAAGATTTCAATATAACTGGAGTTTTATTTTTAAATGAGAATGAAATTGTCGAGACCGTTATCCAGAATGCAAAGGTAGAGGCAGATATATTACTTAACAACAAAATCCAAAAACCAATTTCTTGTAAACTAGAACTACCAACTGCAGAAGTAAATCCTGGATTATCTAAGGAAAAACAATTCACATGTTATTTTAAAGTAGAGGATTTAGACAATACAGATTTTAAAGAAGATAGTAAAGAATATAAACTAAAAATCAAAGCTTTCGACGCAGCAGGAAATATTACAGAAAAAGACATTAATTTAACAATTGATAGAACTGAACCAATTGTTATTGTAGACCCAATTTCTACACCAACCAGAGAGCCAATGTTAACTGGTAATGTAGAGGATTTAACCGATATAACTGAGTTTAAAATAACAGTAAATGGCAAAGATTACGTTGTAAACTCTATAGATCCAAATGGAAATTGGAGTGTACAATTAGATAGATTGCCAAGAGGAACACACACAGTTTGGTATTCTGCAACAGATGAACTTGGAAACAAAAAAGAAGATAAAGTTGATGCAATAACAATAATAAGGAGAAGCGGAGGCGGCAGAAGAGTAACAGGAACTACAACCACACCAACAGTTAACCCAACACCAACACCAGTAACACCAACACCTCAACCAGTAGTTACAACTCCAACAGTAGTTAATACACCTGCACCTCAACCAGTAGTAACAACCCCAACAACTCCATCACCAGCAACACCAACAGAGACAGCTCCAACAACTGGTAATGTTGCAGTAGCAAATCCTGAAAAGACATCAGGCACAACAGGTTTCTTAGGCCTATCTGAAAATGCATCAACAGGCATTGCTTTGTTAATCGGTGCATTGTTAGTAATAGGTGCATTAGGTTATTTCCTGTTCTTTGCTAGAGATAAAAAGGAAAAGGAATAAATGAAATTTCTCCCTTTTTATTTTTCTTTTTTTTAATTTATGTTTTCAAAATATTTTCAAGTTGTTGATCCTAATTCTATCAAATGCCTTGCTTGTAATAGATATTGTATAATCTCAAAAAACAACACTGGCTTTTGTAAAGTTAGAAAAAACGAAAATCAAAAACTTGTTTCTTTGGTTTATGGCAAGCCTGTTTCTATTAATCTAGATCCAATAGAAAAAAAGCCAATATATCATTTTCTTCCAAACACCAAGACTCTTTCATTAGGAACAGCAGGCTGTAATTTTGATTGTGCATTTTGCCAAAACTATGACATCTCTAATTGTAAAAACATCAATCTAGAGGCAATGGATTATTATTCTCCAGATGAGATCATAAATATAGCAATTGAAAGAAAAACTCCTTCTATCTCTTACACCTATACAGAGCCAACAATCTTTGTTGATTATGCTCTAGACATCATGAAAAAAGCAAGCTCTCAAGATATAAAAAATATCTGGGTAAGTAATGGCTATATGTCTAAAGAGGTTTTAAAAGATATAATGCCATATCTAGATGCAATAAACATTGATCTAAAAGGCACTCAAAAATTATATGATGAACTGGTTCCTGGAATAAAGCTTAAGCACATAAAAGAGAATATAAAAGAATTACATAAAAATAAAATACATATAGAGATCACCAACCTAATGATAGAAGGCTATAACACAAAGCCAGAAGATATCCAAGAAACAATTGATTTTGTATATTCTGTTTCTAAAGATATTCCTTTGCATTTCTCAAGGGCCTTTCCATATTATCGTTTAAAAAATATAATCCCAACAAAGCTAGAAACATTAAAGCTTGCAGAAAAGCTAGCAAAAGCCAAAGGGCTAAAAAACGTATATCTAGGAAATATTTAAATAATCTTAAACAACCATAACAAAAGCATGACCCCCAGACCTGCTGGCCCAAAGATTGCTGATGCTATTAATGTGACTACTATTGGTAACTTTATATTAAATACAAAATAACATATCAAAAAACCCATTGCTCCAATAATGCTATTTAATATTAGGTTTTTTGCTAGCCCAATAAGTAATATTGTAACTACTATTAGTAGTACTCCTATAATCAATAAAAGATAATCCATATCTATTTAATTGATTATAAAGGTTTTAAATACTTTTTTAATTATAAGTTATATATATTTCAAGCAAAATTATGATTATCTATGGAAAAACAATTAGACTACGAGGCTTTACAACTAAAAGAAAAACTAGAAATTCAAGAGCTACAAAATCTTATAGGCAAACATTTAGCTGATTCTTCCAAGACCGAAGATGATCTAATAAGGCTTATCCCTAATGCCAGGTATGAGCAGATTGTTCAGGCTCTAAAAAACATGCTGTTTTTAAAGCTAATAACAAAAGAGGGCTTTCCAGTCAAGTATTCTTTGTCTTCAGAGGTTAAAGATAAGCTAACAGAGAGAAAGAGATTGTCTGAAAATGATAAAAACACAATAAAGGTGGCAGTAATCATAGAGTCTAAATCTAATGATAAACTAAGTTTAAGGAAAGGAATGGAGCAAATTCTAGAGTCCTTAAAAAATGATAAAGAGTATTTAATATATGATAGCACTCTTGCAGAAATAGTGGTGCATGATGATCTTTTTTCTACATACATCTCTGCTACTTTGTCTTGTAACGAGATAAACTCTTTATTTAAGCTAATTTACTTTTACGGAGCGACCTCAGTTGAAGTTCTTAAGCCTGACAAGTTAAATGTTACAATTTCTGATTTACAAAATACAATTATGATAATTACTGATATGACACACGGCTATGCTCAAATGATACATACTCTAAAGAAAGAAAATGAAGCACTATCTAGGTTGAGATAGTTTTCTAAAGCAAGCTGATATCCTTTTTACATGTTGCACTATATATGTATAGTTTGTATTATAATAAGTGAGTGTCATCTAAATTAGTAAAAATCTTTTTTTAAAAAAGATTATTTTTATCTATAATATATATATGTACACAAAGCTTAAGTAAAACAAATTTTCTATTTTTTGCAAATTTCTTGTTTTATTGTTAACATTATACATAAAAATAGTTTTATTTTCTCTCTTATCGCAGTCTTTACCTGCCTTTTCAGCCATCGCAAAAGTGAGCTATAAAAACCAACCCTTTTTAAACATTACTGCTCTCTAAATTCTATATTCCACATATATGGAATACTGAATCTGTTTAGTACTGGATTTTATTTTTTCACCAGTCATTGATATACGCAGGTTCAATCTTCATAAACAAAAAAAGTTTCTTTATAAGAAAAGAAACTAAAATGGAGGAGAAATAAATGAAGAATATAAATGTAAAAAAAGTAGTTGCTGGCGCAGCAGCACTTGCATTAGGTGTAGGTGTTCTGGGCGTAGCAATAGCTGGTAACAACAGTGGCGACACATTTGGTCCAGTTGTAAAAGGCGATGTTTACACAACCTCAACAATGCAACCAAAAGTAAGTATTGTTACCGGAGTAAACGGAGACGACGATCAATGGGCACAGAACATAGCAAACGCAATCGCAACAAGTGCAAAGAAGAGAAACCCACAATATGACGCATGGGTACCAACCCCTAGCACTCCTGGCACAACAACAGATGATGGCACTTTGTTCGATGATGATGATATGGGTTTTGACCTTGATGATGATTTCAGTGTAAAATATACAAAATACAACAAATTATTCGATGGCGACATAGAATATTACGATCACGATGACACAAAGAAAACACTAAAAAATGTAAAAGAAACTATGGATGTAAATGTTTCAGACGTTTACTTTGAGGCAGATGAAGATGTCCAAGCAGTAATCGCAAAAATACCAGCAGGTACTGCAAAATACACCCTAAATTTAGGCAGTACAGGTATTAAAGTAACAGATACATCAGCTACAGATTATACATTGAATGCTGGCGGACAACACGATATAGAAATTCCATTCATGGGTAAAACATATAAGATAAGATCTATTACTGAAGATAAAATAACTTTAGTTGAACAAGAAAATAAGTTAATATATAGAGAGGGTGGCGTTTTCGTAATAGATGATTACACCGTAGAAGTATCAACAATCACACAAGATAGAGTTCTTCTATTGTTAAAGCAAGGATCTTCACAAGTTGGATCACAAAGCTTAAGAGAAGGTAAATCAACCACATTCAATGGCAAGATATCTGAAATAACTGTTACAGAAGTCAACTATGCAGATAATCAACAAGGTTATGTTGAAATTAGCCAAGGTAATGCTGTGTTAGAATTAAACAACGGAGAAGAGATTGAAGATTTCACAGGCGAGGACGAAAGAGAATGGACTGCTAATTGGGATGAAACATTCACTGCAAACCACTACCTTAAAGAAATAAGAGTTACAGATACAGATGGTTGGAGTGACGTTGGAGAAAATGCAGACTTCCCAGCATTAAAAATAGGCGATTCAGCAGACTTCCCAAATGATTTAGGTTCTGTAAAGTTTGTTGGACTAACAGATGAAACAATGTACGACTTTGAAATAACATCTAATAAAACAATAAAGTGGTCAGATTATAAGTACACATATGAAGTTCCATTGTTTTTGAAGAAAGCATTTACAACAGGATCAGAATCAAAAATGAAGTTCGCAGTTGACAACAAAGACTATTATTTGATAAGAGATGTTGATGGCAACTACACAGTAAGCGAAACAAGTGATGAAGACGAATTCATTGCTGGTGCACACGATGTTGCAGCAGACACAAATGTCACCATAGTAAGTGATTTAACTTCAGGTACCTCACACCAATTTAGAATTTTAGCAAATTCTAATGAAATGGCAATTGCATTCAAAGGAACTGATGGAAATATAGGCAAAAAAGGTACTTTTTCAATAACTGGTGGAGACGAAACAGATTTTTTCGATGGTTTCAACACAGGTAGCGACAGAAATGCAACAATCTTTACAATAAAAGATGTAGATACCGCACCTAAAGATATTAACTTCTCTATGGATACAAAGAATTTCAAATTAGCAGATGAAGACGTAATGGATAACTTTACTGGTCCAAAAGTAAAATATGCTAATGATAATTGGAAATTCAACTTGAATGATGAAGACGACGATGATATCCAAGAAGGATACACAGCAACAGGTGGAGTAGTAAAAATAGCTAACGGATATATCAATGTATCATTACCTGAAGATCCAAAGAAATACGAGTTATTCATTGGTGGAGTAATTACAACACCTGGCGACACAGAACAAACAAACCCATATCACCCATACATTGAAACTCAAGTAAATCCAAGCGATCTTCTAAAGAAAGATGTCATGGAAATATCAGGTACTAAAATCGTAGTAGGTGGACACCTTGTAAACAAGTTTGCTGAAGGTATAACTGAAGATTCCTTAGTTGAAGAAGACGACTTTATCGTAGGTAAACACGCAAACAGTAACATCTATGTTGCTGGTTGGACAAAAGCAGATACAGGCACAGCAGCAAGCGAATTAATAAACGTAATCACAAGCTGGCCAATCGAGTAAGTCTAAAACCAAAATTGTAAAGGGCAAATACCCTTTTACAATTTTTTTCTTTTTCTTTTTAATTTCGAAATTTCTTGCTTGCTATCAGACTAAATGATAACTTTATTTTTGTAAAAATAGTGATTATTTTGGAGTATAAAGTATTATACTTTTATGTCCAAAATCTTTTATTTTTGTTTTTATCCCACAAAGACTACTTTTATTTTTGTTCAATACATTGAACAAAATAGCCTCTTTTTGTTCAACAAGCTGACCAATATTGCTACCCAAAAAACACAAACTTCATTTTACTATTTCTTGAAATCTGTCTATTATAATAGACATAAATCGTCATTTATTTTTTCTTTTTATTTTTCATAAAATAATTAAATATATAAAATAAACAGCCATATAATATTAAATAAATAATATATTTTACATATCTGATAATACACTAGAGGTAATTAATAATGTCTAAACCACTTTCTAAGATTTTATTGTCTTTGTCTTTAATATTTATTTTAGGTTTTGTTTTTGCAGAACCAAGCATAACTGTTAATCCTTTAGTAACAAACGACCGTACACCAGATACAAATGGTAGATTTGATTTAAATGGCATATCAGGAGATGCAAATTTTATAATCATAATAAATTCAATAAGCTATACTTCTTTAGATTCAAATGTAGTTGTAGATTATGATACAAACACTTGGAGTCTTATTGCTTTAGAATTAGCAGATGGCAATTATGATGTAAATGCCATGATGACTATTGAGGACGCTACTTATTATGACGGAACCACATATGAATTGATAATTGACACTACTGCTCCTGTTATTTCTGCCATAGAAGACATTGACACAAACCAGACTGTAACTGTTACTGCCACTGCAACAGATGAACTTTCTGGTATTGCAAGTTATAAGTGGTCTGCTTCTCCTCAGGAAAATATTACTTTTAGTGATGATGATTCTAATGTCACAGATATAAATGCTTCTGCCGATGGCAACTATCATATCACTTTAACGGTTACTGACCGTGCTGGTAATACCGGATATGAAGATTTTAATTTTATTTGGGATACTAATGCTCCAACAATTTCCTTAAATACTGTTTATACCAATCAAACAATACATATCGATTCCAATGCAAGTGATGACGGTTCTGGTATAGCTACTTATTATTGGAGCACACTTGATGAGGTAAACATTCTATCTCCTAATTTAGAATCTACAGACATCAATGCATCATCTGATGGCAACTACACTATTACTTTAACAGTCACTGACCGTGCAGGTAATTCAAAAGATTCTAATTTTAATTTTGTTTGGGATACTACGGCTCCAATATTAAAAAATATAACAATCCCAAACAGATATAAAATGATTTTAAGCTTTGATGACGAAGATATTAATTTTGATTGCATTGATGAAAACACAAAAAACAAAATTGTTGTTAACGGAATAGAAGATGTAGTTAGTTCTTTAGATGTAGATGCAAATAATAACTTAATAACAATTTATTTTTCTCCTGCATTTGCATTATTTACTGATGTAAATGACTCTTTTAAAATAGATGAAAATGCATTTGTTGATATTCTTGGAAATAAATCTCCTCTAATTGATGCAAGTTATTTAGATAACAACACAACAATAGATGATAATGCACTGCCTTTCTCCTATATTGATACAAACAATAATGATGAAAATCATGTGAGGGTATATTTTACAGAAAATTTAAATCTAGACACAAACCCACCAAACCTAAATATAACACCATTAGTAGATGGGCACGATTTAAATTTTTATTATCTAACTATTGATGTGAACAGAGCTATTTTTTCAGCAATCTATCATAATGATGAAAACGGATATTATATTGATTTTAATACAACTGATTCAAATAATGGCGCAATAATAATGATTGACGATACCAATTGTTCATTAGTTGATGATTCTAATAATCCTTACACTCCTTTCCATCTAGTATTAGATAATAACAAATGGAGCTTTCAAAGAATTGTTGATAATAACTATGTTAGCTTTGAGCATGATGATTCTAGCTACACTGTTGTTATTCCATCATTTGTAGACAGCAACTCACAAGTTATTTTTGATCTATCTGAAATTTTAGATACAGACAATAATTCTGTAATTGTCCCAGAAGACGGTAATTTCTTCTTTGAAAGACAAACAACCACAACAAAACACTCAGTAACAATCTATTCAGATACAAACATAATGGGCATTAATGGCTGGGATGGTAACCTAATACTACCAACAGTTACAGATAATTATGATATAGGCGATAAAGGAACATCTGAAATTACAATCACTCTTGGACTTGATGAGAACAAGACATTACTTTTTTCTAAAGCAGTAAAAATAATAATAGGCGGTATGGCAGGAAAAAGAGCAGGGTATATACTTGATGGCAACTTATATGGAATTGATGAATGTGATGAAAACCAACTTTCAGATCCTGATACTTATTTACAAGATTTAAATTCAGAAAATTACGATAAAAATCATACAGGAGATTGCTATACTTCTAAAGATGGAGACTTAGTAATCTGGACAAAGCACTTTACTGATTTTACAGCATACACCCCTGCAACTTCTGGAGGCGGTGGCACTGGTGGTGGCGGTGGCGGTTCAGGTGGTGGTAGCACCGGAGAAGAGGAGGAAGAGGAAGAAGAGGAAGAAGAAAAAGCAAGCTGTTCAGATCTAAAGGTAACAACAACATCAATAACAACCTACTCAGACAGCACAGTTACAAAATCAATAGCAATAACAAATGATTCAAGTTTTAATTTTAATATAACCAATCTTTCATTAACGCAAGCATCTGGCCTAGACATTACAATCAAAGAAGAGCCTACAAAAATCAATAATAAAGATTCAGAATACCTAAGAATAGAAATTGTATCAGATGTGTTTGAGTCAACAACCACAAAAACTATAAAATTACAATTTGATGGTAAATTTACTGATAAAGATAAAACAAGTTGTTCAAAAAGACAAGATATAAGTGTGAAAATACAAGAGGTTTCAGAAGAAGATGATGACGATTATGAATCTTCCTCATCTGGAAGTTCATCTGCAGATAATACTAACAACACAACATACAAAGACAAAACAATCACTTACTCTCCTGACACTAACACAACAACCAACAATGATACTAATACAGACAAAATAACCGACACAACAGGTGTTCCAGTAATTACTGCAGTTTCAGGAGAAAATCAAGAATCTGAAACTTCAGAAAAAAAGAAATCAAACACTTGGCTTTTCTGGCTTTTAGATCTTTCAATATTAGTAGTAATAATTGCTATAATACTGATTGTTATAAAAAAGAGAAAAAACCCAAAAAGGAACAAACTTTGATTTTAAATATTTTTCTTTCATATATATTATTATGATTTCAGAAAACACATTATTATGGCTTATTATTGCATTAACAATTTGGGATTTGATTTGGAAAGGATTTGCTTTATGGAAAGCATGTAAAAATGATCATATGCCTTGGTTTGGAGTTATGCTTGTTTTAAACACAATCGGAATATTGCCAATATTGTATATCTTTGTTTTCTCCAAAATACAAATTGAGCCAAAAGCAAGAACCAAAACAGCAAATAAGAAATAAACTTTATTCTTCTAATTTCTTGTTTTCATTTATTCTTTTTAATATCTAAATTTATTGCTTGCTATCACGTTATTTTTAAACAAACACGCCCAAAAAACATGTAAACTATACTTTGCACACTTCTAAAAACATGTCAATTATAACTGACATCTTTTTATATGTTTTGCACACACCTATGAAATGTAATTAATCCATTAAACAAATTTATTCTTCTAATTTCTTATTTTCATTTATTCTTTTTACAATGGTTGGGGCAAAATCCTCTTTTAGCCATTTCTTCCACTCAACAAGAATAGCATTAAAATCAATCTTGCCATACTCTTCTATCCACTCTTCCTTAATCAAAAGCAGTTTATTGTGTATAGATATAGTGTATTCTGCCTCCAACAACTCCATACACTTTAATTCTCTAGCAAGCTCTACCTGATATTCCTTTTCCTTAGCTAAAAGCTTGATATTATCCCATATCTCTTCAATTGACATTCCAGACAATGTTGAAATCTTTGTAAAAAGATCAGAATCTTTAAGTGCATCTTCGTTTAATATTAATGCATCTTTTCCTGCATCATAAGTCATTAAATCAATCAATCCACCTTCAGCATCTGGATCGGTATTCCAATGTTTCTTGACTTCTGTTATTTGCACTACTCTTCTATGGCTCTTTAATGAACCTTTAAATCTTATAGGTTTAGTTACAACGACAAGATCTGTAGCCTTAAAAGAAGTTGTTGGAACCCCCAAGTCATTAACAACTCTGTCCCATACAGCATAAGCAGAGTCTGCATGGATTGTTCCCATAACAACATTACCAGCAGCGCCAATTCTCATAGCTTCATATAAGACCTTAGCTTCTACACTTCTAACTTCTCCAACAATGATAGCGGAGTCTCCAAGTCTTAAAGCAGTTCTTAATGCATCTTCTGGCTTGACTTCGCCAGACTCCTCATCAGAACCAATTGCTGATTTTGTTTTTAGTCTTTGAGCATTAAATCCAATGTCTTTTAAGTACATTATTGGTAATTCAAGAGTGTCTTCCTGAACAATTATTCTTTTGTTCTGTAAAATCTCTTGCATTAAAGCAGTCATCAAAGATGTTTTACCAGACCCACGAGAACCTGCAACTAATAATGTTGAGCTATTATCTATGAAAAAAGATAGCATTCCTGCAGCTAATGGATTTAGGGACTTGACATTAATCAGTTGTGGCAAGGTCCATGGCGTGTCTTTATGCAATCTAAATGCAAAAGCAGTGCCATCAGTTGCTAGTGGCCTGCCAATAGCAGCAACTCTAGTATTAAGATCTGGAAGATCATAATCTAAAATTGGGTGAGCATCATCAAAAGGCCTTCCAGACATTGCCCTCATTTTACCAACAAGAGATTCTGCTTCTTTATCTGTATAAAGTATGTTTGTTTGGCATTGACCATATTTGCTATGCACAATATAGATTGGTCTGGCACCGATTGGCGAATCAATATAGACATCTGTTATGTTTCTATCAGATAATACCATCTCCAAGATGCCATAGCCTATAGTGTATCTTGTAACAATTTCAGAAAGAGCAGTAACATCATCTGGTGCTAAAGAAATTCCATATTTTCTAGCAACATCAACAATCGTGCTTTGGTATATTCTTTGGAAATATTTTCTTGTGCCAGTTCCAGAAGTTAATGTTACTTTTCCTGGCTGATAATTAGCAACAGTGTCTTTTGTTTTTGACAAAACAAAATAATGGTCTGGTGACAAAGTATATTCTGGTGGATTTATATTATAGATTAGCTCTATCTTTTCTGGATGTTTAAATATCTGAACATTTGTGGTTAGCACTTGATATTCATCTATCAACTCAAATTTTTCTGCATCACTTCTTAGAAGCTGAGAGCCAATAAAAGCTGGCTTGACTTGTGCTTCAAATACTGTCTTATAAACATCTGTTAGATCATTATAGTCCTTTATTTTTGTAAGTATCGGCTTTAATGTCTTAACAAAATCAGTTTTATCATATTGTTCTTTTAAAGACAATAAATGTTTAAGATTAGCTTTAAAGCATTTTTCACAATCTCTTCCAGATTGTTCATTTGCTCTAGTTTTTGTGTTTTCTACTTCTTTGAGAAGAGAGATATATGATGCTATAGGGTCATAAGATAAAAGATCTCTAGCAAACCTAAGAATATTATTATGCCTTTGTGGATAACACTCATCACAATCCATGTCTTCTATTTTAAGATGAGAGGATACCCAAACAGCCCTGTTCTCAAAATCAAGCAACAGGTCTACCATTTCTTTAAGAAAGGAAGTTTGCTTTTGAGTATATACTCTTTCATAGACTTCTGCAAGAATAACTTCATCAGCATCAACTGTTGCAAGTGTTTTCATGACATGGTATCTACACCTAGGATCATCAGAAATAGAAGTGTTATAGACACAATGTCTACAATCAAAGATAAGCTTTTTCTTGCCACCTTCATTATCTACTATGTAGTCCCCAACAGTATAATTGCCAATCTTCATCTTGTTCTTATTTTATATTTTTTAGTAAATCTTACTTTATGTTTATTAGTAAATATATATCTTACTTTATGTTTATATATGTTGTTAATTTATTTTACTTTGACATTTTTATTATCATATTTAAGTTCGTGATTTTAACATATTTTAATTAGAAAAATTAATATCAAAATGTTTTAAAAATAAATGTTTTTTAAATCTTGCACTGGACATCTACCCTCCCGAAAACAACCCCTGTTTCTAAGGTTATAATATATTTGCACATAAAAGATTTATTTAAAAATATAACTTGCTATAATTACTTATAGGTGATTATAGCATGTCAGAATATACCACAATACAATTATCAAAATCTGTTGTAAATGATTTAAAAAAACTAAAAATGCACCCTAGACAATCATTTGATGATGTAATTTCAAATTTATTGAAGTCTAAATCAGCAAAAGACGATTATTTCAAATTAATGATGAATGCACAAAAAATAAAAATGAGGGAAGTCTGGGACAATAAAGAAGATGAAAAATGGGAAAAATTGAGGCCAAAGTCGGGCAAGTAGTTCTTATTGATTTTCCATTTATTGATAACACTAGTTCTAAAGTAAGACCAGCACTTGTTTTATTTTCTGAATATGGCAATATAATTCTTGCTGCAATTACAAGTAATAAAAAAGCATCAGGGATAAAATTAACTAAAGCTGATGGGTTATTGTATGATAGCACAATTAAGTTAAACGCTATTTTTACTTTGCCAAAAGAAATGGTAATTATGCATATTTGTGATTTAAATCAGGCGAAAAGAAAAGAAGTTTATTTAAAATTAGAAGAAATGATAAAAGGGTTTTTGTAACAATTTCGCACTGGACACCTACCCCCCCGAAAACAACCCCCTTTTCTAAGGCCATTATATATTTATGCCAAATAAATATTTTCAAATATATAAAACTCGCACCATTGATGCGAGAAATTAGTTTGGCAAAAAACCTAAAAATTATGGATAAATGTAAAACCAATGAACAAAAAGAGTTTTATTTTAAACAAACTAAAGAAAATAATAGGGCATTAGAACAAGGTAACTTTTTAATATATTGGGGTCTTAAATATATATTAGGTGAAAAATATGCAACTAACAAGTGAACAAATTTATTCTATTATTAAAACCCAAAGTGGCTTAAGCGATGAAGAGCTTAATTCCAAGCTAGAAGAGATAAAAGAAAAATATCAAGGCCTCTTAAGCGATGTTGGAGCAAACATTCTTCTCTCTAAGCAACTAGGCGTTAATCTAGACTTAAAGCAAAAGACTAGTGCTGTAACAAAAATCTCAGAAATTACCCCAAGCATTGATTCTGTTACTCTTTATGCAAGAATAAAATCTATCCCTCCTCTTAGAACCTACAAGTCAAAAGATGGAGGACTTGGCAAGATCCAAGCAATCTATCTAGAAGATGAAACAGGAATAATTAAACTTAATCTATGGCAAGACAAGGCAGAAATTGTTAAGGAACAGGGCTTTGAAAAGAACGATCTGGTTCTGATAAAAGATGCAGCAATCAACCAATATAATGATAAGTTAGAGCTATCCTTAAGACAAGGTGGCCAAGTAATTAAAAACCCAGAAGGAACAGATATTAAAAAGATTAAAGAAAATGTAATTAAGATTTCAGAAATTGATTCTGCACCAGAAGGAACAGTTGATACCTATGGCAGAATCATCGCCCTTTATCCAATAAAGACATTTACAAGAGAAGAAAGAGAAAGGTTTGTTATTAATTTTGAGATAAGCGATGGCTTAAAGACTATAAGATGTATTGCTTTTGATGCATGGGCAAAAGAGATTTCAAATAATTTAAAAAAAGGCGACCTAATAAGATTATCTGATGTTACAATCAAAGATGGCCTTTATGATCTGGAGTTATATATTAATTGGAATTCTACTGTCACAAAAGACCCAAACACTAAAATAAAGATCCCTCCATTAAGCGAGCTTGTTTCAAATGATTTTAAAGAGGAAAAGATTAGTGCTCTTCAAAACAATAACAACTACAAGATCTCTGGGGCAATAATTTCAATTAACAAGGGAAACTTAAGATCTTTCAAATGCCCAGAATGTAGAGAAAAAGTCTTTATTATCAATAACGAGTTTATTTGCGAAGCTTGTAACAAGCCAGTAGATCCTGACATGAATATCTTTTCTTCAGTAACTCTTGATGACTCAACAGGAGTAATAAAAGTAAGTCTTTTCAACCAGCTTTTAGAAAGCGTTTATGATCTTAAAAAAGAAGATCTAAAAAAAGACCTGACACCAGAAGAGAAAGAAAAGATATTTTCTAAGGCAGAAAGTAAGCTTTTAGGTAAGAAGGCCACTGTTACAGGAAAAGCAAAGATAAATGATTTTTCAAACCAACTAGAGTTTATGGCAAGCACTTTTGAGATAGAGTAAGATATGAAAACAGAATTAATTTACGATTCTTCATTACCATTTAGGGTATCACCACAAACAATCAACATAATTGAAAAAAACAACAAAAGAACAATTATTTTCTACAACGAAGAACAACAAAAATTAGCAAAAAAATCAATAGTTTTCTTAGAAGATTTTTTTGATTTCTATCATTCTTCTAGAATAGATAGATCAAAAATAAAAATTTTTGGAAAAAAGTTCAATATCAGAGGATTTTTTGATATTCCTTTATTAAAATATTTAAGTCAATGTCCACACCCTGAAAAAAAAGAAATCGTGTCTTCTTTAGTCAGGCTTTCTGACAAATATTCTAATATTGAACTAGCAAATAAGTTTTCTGTCTTTTTAATAAACTTAAAAAAATTAAGCAAATCTTATGCAAGTGACAAACTACACAGGTCTGTAATACCCACATTAAAATCATTACACACTAATACAATTCCAAGAGAACCCCACATAATAGAATTTAATAAAAAATGTAATGAAACCTATGATGGTTTTGTAAGAGCAATAAGATCAGGTACAATAACAACAGCAAAAGTCACTATGCCCGATGGAACAGTAAGAAGAATGTTTTTTAAGTCTCAGGTTGGCTCACCAGAAAATAATATATTAACAAAACGAGAAAATAAAGAACTAAGATCACAAAAGATGAATTTAGGAAAAGGGTATCTAGAATTGGCAATTGACCCAATAACTTTAGAAATTTATGCAATAAAAACCAAAAACGGAATTCATTTTGGAACACCAGCAGAAATAGAAAAACCTTTTTGGATGTCAAAAGATAAAGAGCGGTTTTTGAAAAAACTTGTAAAAACAGAACTAGAAAGACACTTAGATGAGGTTTATGCTAAAAGAAAATTAATAAAAGGGAAAAAAACAAAGGGAAAAGTCAAGGTCGTTGTTCCTGGAATAAAAAGAATGAAAGAAACATACAGAAGAATGTCTTCTAAGCCCAGATGATTTTATGTTTCCCCCTCACTTCCTGTATTGTTTTTGTGGGTTTTTATGCAAAATGGCGGGTATTTCCTAACTAGGCAGGCATATAACGAATTTGACCTAATATAATATTAGGGGATTAATTTATGACAGAGTTTGATTTTGAAGAAGAATTTGACGAAAGCCAAAATGGCAAAACAAACTTGGCTCTAGATGAATATATATCGATATTTACTGATTTTTTAGAAGCAGTCTATAAAAAAGAAATAGAAATTTTAGCATCAAACTATCCTGAAAAAAAAAGCCTAGACATTGATTATAAAAAACTAGAAGCCTATGATCTTAATATCTCAGAAAGATTGATAGAAAACCCAAACATAATAATTGAAGCAGCAACAGTTGCTCTAAGAAGAATAGATGTTGGAATTCTTGAGCAAACAGATCAAAAGTTTGAGCCACACATAAGGTTCTTTAATCTCCCTGAAGAATACAGAGTAGATATTAGAGATATCGGCTCTAAGCACCTTACTTGTTTGGTGTCTGCAGAAGGCATGATAAGACAGATTACTGAAAGGCTACAAAAAATGACAGACGCCCATTTCATTTGTAGAAAATGTCAAAATTCTTATAACATTAAACAAACATCTCAAACTCTAACAAAACCAGTAGTGTGTGACTGCAAATCTAGAGAGTTTGATTTAGACCTTGAACAAAGCAAATTTATAGATTACCAAAAGCTTGAAATTCAAGAACCTATAGAAAACTTAAAAGGCAGTGAACAAGCAAATCATGTTGAGGTTTTTATTTCTGATGATCTTGTAAATTCTTGTTCTGCTGGTGACAAGGTAATTGTAACAGGCGTTGTAAAACTAAAGCCACAGAAAGATTCAAACATGTTTAATAAGTACATGATAGCAAACCACCTAGAAAAAGTAGATCAGGAATTTGAAGAGCTTGACATTACTCCTGATGAGATTGAAGAGATTAAACAGCTTGCCAAAAAAGAGGATATCTATGAGTTACTTGCTCAATCAATTGCCCCAAAGATCTATGGTCACGATATTGTTAAACAAGCAATTACTCTCCAGATGTTTGGTGGTGTAAAAAAGAAAGTTCAAAAACAGGACTTTAGAGGCAACATCCATATTCTTCTAGTCGGTGACCCATCTACAGGTAAGTCCGAACTTTTAAGAAACGCAGCAACTATTGCCCCAAAGTCAATATTTGTCTCTGGAAAAAGTGCATCTGGTGCAGGTCTGACAGTTTCTGCTGTTAAAGATGACTTTGGCGAAGGTGGTTGGACTCTAAAAGCCGGTGCTGTTGTTTTAGCTTCTGGCGGAATAGCAATGATTGATGAGTTTGACAAGATGGATAATGAAGACAGAAGCACTCTTCACGAAGCTATGGCCCAAGCAACAGTTTCTGTTTCCAAAGCAGGACTATATGCTAAGTTTAGAGCAGATACTTCTATTCTTGCAGCAGCAAACCCAAAGTTCAATAGATTTGATAAGTTCAAGAATCCAATAGAGCAGATAGATTTGCCATTTTCTCTTCTTTCAAGATTTGATTTGTATTTTATTATTAGAGATGTTCTAAACAGAACTCTTGACATAGAGCTTGGAAGACACATAATAGATGTTCAAGAGGCTGCTCAAAAACTTTCTGAACCAAACACCGAACTAACAAAGGAAGAAATGGAAAAAATCCAAGACACAGTTCTTCCAAAAATAGATTCTAATATTTTCAAGAAATATGTAGCATATGCTCGTCAGTATATTAGACCAAAGTTAAGTAAAGAGGCTTCAGAAAAGATTCTAAACTACTATATTGACTTGAGAGACCTAGGCAGAAAATCAGAAAGCTTTGCAGCAACCCCAAGACAGCTTGAGGGTCTTATAAGGTTATCAGAGGCAAGTGCAAAGGTTCGTTTAAAATCAACAATAGAGCTTGAAGATGCACAAAGAGCAATAAATATCTTTAAGATTTCTCTTGAGCAAACAGCAGTAGATATGGAAACAGGAAAGATTGATATAGACATTATAACAACAGGCACCTCAACAAGCGAAAGGCAATTTATAAAAAGGGTTCTAAACATAATTAAAGATATGACTGTAGATGGCAAAGCAGTAACAATAGCAGAAATCTCAGAGACTATGGAAAAACAAAACATAAGCAGAGATAAGTTAATGGACGCCATCTTAAAATTAAAGAAATCAGGAGAGCTTTATGAGCCAAAATCTGGCCTGATTAAGCCAGTTGAACAACAGCCAATGTGATAAAAAAATGTACAGTGCTTTAAAGGATAGAAAATTTTTACTTTCGTTTTTGTTTTTGTTTTTTCTAGTTCAAGTGATTGCGATTTTTGTGACTATCAGTTATCTTCCTCAAGACCTGCAATTAACACTTGTTGATAAAGATCCAAATAGTGTTTGGAATGCTTTTTTTATTGTCGGCTACATAATTTTATTTTCTGTAATCATTATTGTTTTAAGAAAAATATTCAAAAGGCAAAATTACCTGGTAGTGATTGAGGCTTTAGCTTTGTTTGGTGGAGTGTCTTTGATCTTTTCAATGTTTTTGCCTACAATTCTTGCATATCTAGCAACTATGGTTTTGTTATTAATAAAATATTCCTTTAAAAAAGAAACAATTTACACAAAATGGTATAACAACATTATCTTGGCAATGGCTATTGCTGGTGCTGGTGCAATTATTGGCATAAGCCTAGGCATTATCCCTGTAATTGTTTTGTTAATACTTCTTGCAATCTATGATATTGTCGCTGTGTTTTTTACAAAGCACATGATTACTCTTGCAGACATGATTATTAAGAAAAAAATATCATTGTTGTTTTTGATTCCAACAAAAAAAAGAGAATATAAGCTTGGTGGCGGAGATCTTGTTGTCCCTGCCCTTGTTTCTTCTAGTCTTTTGGCTTTATTAATTAAGAAATATTCATTATTACAAATATTAATTCCAATTTCTGGAATCTGGATTGCTTCAATTGTTGGGTTGTTTTTGACCTTCTATATCTTAGACAAATACAAGGCAAAAATAAAGGCACTTCCTGCTCTGCCAATACAGGTTGCACTGATGCTAGTAGTGATTGTTATAACATTAGTTTGTCTTTAGAAACTCACAATTAGTGCTAACTTCTACAAACCTTTTGTTTATTCCTGAGAGATAGGACTCACATTGGTTTTCTTTAAGATCATCTACATATTTGTTTCTTGGAGTGCTTACAGAATCACAAACCCAGCCAGGAGCAATAGATTCAGAAAGGCAAGGCCCTGTAGATGGCAAGTCATTTTTAACAAGCCTTTCATTACAAAGAGCAACACAATCCTCAATTGCTTGTGTCTTGTATTTGTCTGTTTTGTTTAAGCTAGAAACAAAACTTAATGCTACAAATCCAATAATAAGGCAAATAACAATTACATAAACATAGATAGTAACTTTTCCTGGCTTAAACAAATCCGAACTTAAATGTTTATCTGATTTTTTCTTTTTAGCCATTTTATCAAACCACTATATAATTATGAGAACTAAATACTTTAAAAGTTAATCGTTAGTAAATATAGTATTAAATTTGAGCATATATGTTAGAAAACTCTGGATTTAACGAATTTACAAAAACATTTAAGCAGAATATCTCTGGAAGCAAGTTATTAGCCATTGGTGCAAAGAAGATTGGGGTAATTGTTCAAGAAGACAAATATTACAAGCACAAAAAAACGAACGAAACCCTAAGAGTTAGAAAAGAAAAAAATACAGACACTATTATTTACAGCCACCGGCATATCCTAGGTAAAGAAGAATTTGTACATTCTCAAAAAATAACTGGAAAGATTCTAGATAAAAAAGTAAAAGATCTAAACCAAAACTATATTGAAGAGCTTCAAATTAATAAGAGAAGAAGCATCTATGTTTACCATTCTGTAATTATCAATATTGATGATGTTGAAGGTTTAGGCAAATTTATTGGGTTTGTAATTTTGGACAAGTCAAAATTAAGAGAAATGAATGCCTTAATCTCTAAATTAAAGATTACATCAAAACCAATAAAGCAAACTTACTTTGATATGCTACTTAAAAAACAAAAGCCAATAGATCGTTTGTTCACTAAGCTTTATGATGTTTTTGGCAAGTTTGCATTTGGCATATCTTCTGGAGTATTAACAACACTTGGTGTGATGGTAGGGTTAATGGGCGCTACTGCTTCAAGGCTAGCTGTGATTGGCGGTATCTTAAGTATTGCTATAGCAGATTCTTTATCTGATTCTTTAGGTGTTTATTCTTTAAAGATTTCAGAAAGAGGAACAACAAAAAAACAAGCACTTAAATCTGCAATCAATGTTTTTATTGGCAAGTTGATTTTTGCCTTGTCCTTTATATTTCCGTTTTTATTGTTTTCTTTAAGTTCTGCAATAATTGTTAGTATTATTTGGGGCTTATTATTAATTATTTTTTTAAATCTATTAATAGCTATTGCCCAAAACGAAAATATTCTAAAAACAATTATTAAAAATACGATTATTGCTTTTGCTGTTTTAGTTGTATCATACGCTTTAGGTTTATTAATTAATTTATTATTTAACTAGCTCAAAAATAGCTTTATAAAAGCATTTATGCAATATTATATATATGGCAAAGACAAAAAAAGACATTGAAAAAACAACAACTGATATTGATTTAAATTACAACAAATTACTTGATAGGCTATATATGTCTCTACCTTCAAAAGCCAAAGAGCATAAAAGATTTGAAATTCCAACAGCTCAATCAATCATTCAGGGTAAGCAGACAATATGGAAGAATTTTGTTAAGGTTTCTAAAGACCTAAATAGAGACACTAACCTTCTTTACAAATTTGTTATGAAAGAGATTAGCACCTCTTCAACTATTGTTAATAATACCTCTTTAGTTTTAAATGGCACTTTTGATTATAATAAGATAAACCAAATACTTGATAAGTTCATAAATATCTATGTCTTGTGTTCTGCATGTAAAAAACCAGACACAGAGATCGTAACCAAAAACAACATAAAGGTTTTAAGATGTACTGCGTGTGGTGCAGTTAGTCCATTGCCAAAACTATAGATTGGAGTTAAACAATGATAGGAAAGGTGCATAATCAGAATGGCAAAATAATATTTGCTTGTTGCGATAAGGAGTTAATGGACAAAACACTTAAACACGGAGAAATAGAAATACATCTTTCTAAATCATTTTATGGTTCAGAAAAAATCACTGAAAAAGGCTTCCTAGAGCAAATCAACAATTGCGATTGTGCAAATGTTTTTGGAAACCGTGCTTGTGATATCTTATTAAAGAAAAAGATAATCACCAAAGGTCAAATAATTCACATAGACAAGATCGCACACACGCAAATTTACAAGATATAGAAAAAGAGAATTTATGATAAAGAGGCAAGCAATAAGAATTAGACCAAAGCCAAAGCAATTGGTAGAAAAGAAGCCAAATAGGTTAATGGCAGAGAGGCCAAAATTTTATGTGACCCCTGAATATACAGCATACAAAGGCAAGATTTGGGGTTCTATTCTTGAAGCCTTTAAAGAAAACACAGTTACAAGAAAACCAGATATTAAAAATATAGAAAAAGGAATAAAAATATTAGAAAAACACCAAACACAAATCGCGGCCGGAAATTATGGTATATCTAGAGAAGCAAAAACTGATCTTCTAGATTATTGTGATAAATGGATAAAAGAATACAAAAATTATATTAAAAGAAATAAAAAGGAGTAAAGAAATGGCAGTTAATAAACCAACAGGCGGGCACAAGCCTGCATATTTTAATAAACAACAAAGAACAGCAGAGCAAGATCCTAATGCTTTAAAGAAGATTAGAACACCTTTTAGAAAAGAACTAGAGATGTATGGTAAAGTCATACAACTAATGGGTTCTAATCAAGTTAAGATTGCTTGCGAAGATGGCAAGGACAGGATATGTAGGATTCCTGGCAAATTATTTAAGCATGTTTGGCTAAAAGCAAATGATATTGTTATCATTAGGCTTTGGGATTTCCAGCCAACCAAGGCAGATGTTATTTGGAGATATCAAGGCTTTCAAAAAAATGCTCTTGAAAAAAGAGGAGAGCTAACAAAGCTTTATGAATACACTCACGATGAAGTAACTAATTATCAAGAAACGCCAACACACCAAAAGCCACTAGAAGAACAGGAAGAACCAGAAGACGAAGAAACCTTTGATGATGAAGAAAACATTGATGATGAAGATGAAGATTACGATTAGTTTTTCTTTTTTTAATTTAGATTCAATATGATTGATACAAAAAAAATAGAAAGTTATGTTTTTGATAAGCAGACACATGAGGCTTTATTTAAATTATCAAGTAATAACATTATAGATTCTATAGAGTCTCCAATAGCCTCAGGCAAAGAAGCAATAACTTTCTTAGGACATCTTGGAGATGCCCCTCTTGTTGCAAAGATCTATAAAGTTGAAACAAGCAAATTTAAGAACATGGAAAAATACATAAAAGGAGATTATCGTTTTAAAAATCTTAAAAAAGACAAAAGAGACATTATCCTTGTGTGGGCAAGTAAGGAATATAAAAATCTAACTCTAGCATTGAATAATGATGTTTGTTGTCCTGTTCCAATAGCAAGAGAAAAAAACATCCTGATTATGTCTTTTATTGGCAAAGATGATATCCCTCATCCTCAACTAGTAAGGTCAGAGTTTGATTATGATATTGTTTATCCTCAGATTATTGATAACTACGCAAAGATGCTATATGGTGCTAAGCTAGTGCATTCTGATTTTTCTGCATTTAATATCTTGATAGATCCAGAGACCCAGAAAATAACAATTATTGATGTAGGGCAAGCAGTTCTACAAAATCATCCTAAAGCAAAAGATTTTCTAAAAAGAGATATTCTAAATATAACTTCTTTTTTACAAAAGAAATTTCCAGACAAGGCACTTTCTCCTGAAAAATTTTTAGAGGATTTAAAAAATAAGAAGCAAGAAATATATGGAAGAAATAATTAAAGTTACGCAACAAAGGATACCTGTAATAATAGGGCCTAATGGCCAAACAAAAAGAGAGATAGAGAAGGCCACTCACACAAGCCTAGATATCGATAGCCACACAGGAGATATCACAATTGTTGGTGGCAATAATTATTATGACGTTTATAATGCGAAAAAAATAATAAATGCAATCTCTAGAGGTTTTTCTCCAGAACATGCTTTTTTTATTTTAAAAGATGATTATACTTTAGAAGTCATCTCTATACCAGAAGTAATTGGAAAAAACGAAAGCCGTCTAGCACAAATAAAAGGCAGGATTATTGGTAGAGATGGCTCGATTAAAAGCCTAATTGAGAGAAGGTTTGCTTGTCACTTAAGCATCTTTGGAAAAACAGTTTCTATTATTGCTAAGGCAGACGATATGGTCAAGGTTCAGGAAATAATAGAAGCAATAATTGGCGGGTGTAAGCACTCAACAGTCTTTAGGATGCTAAAGGCTGCAAAAGAAACAAAAGACTACAAGAAAGAAGAAGAAACAGAAGTTGATGATATTACTTTCTAATTTTGTTATATTTCGACTATTGTTTTAAAATAAAAGAAAACATATATATACTACTTTTGATATAAATTATATATGAAATGCAAATCATATAACTTCTTTTCTGTTCTTAGCAACGAACTGCGCTGGAAAATTGTTAAATCCCTTTACAAAAAAGAAATGACTGTTTCTCAAATATGCCAAGCTCTTGAAGAAGAGCAATCAAAGGTTAGCCACAGCTTACGGGCACTTCTTGATTGTAACTTTGTGTTTTCTAAAAGGCAAGGCAAAAATATTATCTATTCCTTAAATAGAAAAACAATAAGGCCACTTATAAAAATTGTAAATATACACGCTAAGGACTATTGTAAAACAAAATGTTGTAAAAAAGAGGCAAAGAAATGAAATCAATTTATCTTGATAATGCTGCAACCACAAAAATGCACTCTTCTGTAAAGAAAGAGATGTCAATTGCTGAAGAAAAATACTTTGGTAATTCCTCTAGCCTTCATAAGATTGGAAGAGTTGCAAAAGATGAACTAGATATTGCAAGAGAAAAAATCTCAAAAAAAGTAAATAACAAAAACCACAAGCTAATCTTTACTTCTGGCGGAACAGAAAGTAATAATTTTGCACTTAAAGGTCTTTGCCAAGCAGATAAAAACAAAAAGCACATCATCACAACAAAGATAGAACACGATTCTATTCTTAATACTGCTAAATTTTTAGAAAAAAACGGATATGCTGTTACATATCTTGATGTTGATAAATATGGTTTTGTAAAAACAGATGCGCTTGTTAATGCCTTAAAAAAAGACACTCTTTTAGTTTCAGTAATACAAGGAAATAACGAAATAGGAACTATTCAAAATATTAAAGAAATATCTAAGATAGTTCATGATAATGGAACTCTTTTACATGTAGATGCTTGCCAAAGCTTTACTAAGCACCCAATAGATATTGAAAAAGAAAATATTGATATTTTAACAATCAATGCCCATAAGATCTACGGCCCAAAAGGAGTAGGCGGATTGTTTATAAAAGAAGGAATTAAGCTTGAGTCTCTTCTTCATGGCGGTGGGCATGAGTATAAGCTAAGAAGTGGAACAGTTAATGTGCCAGGAATTGTTGGCTTTTCTAAAGCAACAGAAGTGATTTCTGAAAAAGACATTTCAAACATGACAACCTTAAGGAACATGCTTGTTAATGGCTTGAAAGATGTTTCAGATTCTTGGCTAAATGGGCCAAAAATTGATTCAGGCAAAAGGCTTTGCAACAATGCAAATTTCTCCTTTATGTATGCTGAGGGCGAAGCAATTCTTCTTTATCTTGATGCTCTTGGGATATCTGTTTCAACAGGTTCAGCATGTTCATCAAACACTCTAGAGTCAAGCCATGTCTTAAAGGCAATCGGCCTAAAGCAAGAGCAGACACACGGAACCATTAGGTTCTCTATTGGGATTGACAATACAAAAGAAGATATCAAATATACTATTGATTCTGTTAAAGAGGTCATAGCAAAATTAAGGAACATGAATCCATATAGATATAAGGTGAAATAAATATGGAAAACTATTCTAAAAAAGTTATGGAAAATTTCCTAAACCCAAAGAACATGGGAGAAATCAAGAATGCTGATGGCATTGGAAAGGTAGGAAATTTAAACTGTGGTGACGTTATGTATATTTACATCAAGGTCTCCAAAGACAAGAACGGAAAAGAAATAATCAAAGATATTAAGTTTAAGACACTTGGCTGTGCAGCAGCAATTGCAACATCTTCCATGATAACAGAACTTGCAAAAGGAAAGGCTCTTGATGTGGCTTTTAATATTACAAGAGCAGATGTTGCTAGTAGCCTTGATGGCCTTCCACCAATAAAGATGCATTGTTCTAATCTGGCTGCAGATGCACTAAAAGCAGCAATCAACGACTATTATTCAAAGAACGGAAAAGAAACAAAAACAATAAAAACAATTGCGTGCACACATTGTTGTGCAAAGAAGGCTTGTAATCATAAATAAAAGAGGGGGTAGATATGAAAGTAGATAGACACACAAAACTAGGCAAAATAATAAAACTAAAAGGCATGAAGAAAATCTTGACTAACCATCGTGTGCCTTGTGTTACTTGTCCATTAGCAAAAGTAGAAATGGACAATCTGGAGATTGGTTATATTTGCTCAATGTATGGCCTAAATGAAAAAGAATTATTACTTAATATTAATAAAATACTAAAACACAAAGACAAAGCAGAAAAACCAAAACCTAAAAGAAAAGTAAAAAAAGGATAAAATTTATTTTAGATATTTAAGAACACTAGTAATCTCGGAAGGGTCTCTAAAGCAAAGCACCTTTCTTTTCTCAAACTCTTTTATCTTTTCTTCTGTTTTGTTTCCACCAATTGTTACAACCATTATTGGTTTTTTTGTGTTTGCTTTTAGCTTAGCTATTTTTTCTGGTATCGTGCTTGAGATGCTTGGCATCTGAAGTAACATTAAAACGATTATGGAGTTTGTGTTTTTGTCTTTTAGGCACAAATCAATTACTTGTACAAACCTATCATCTCCTGCATCTCCTGTTAGGTCTATTGGATTTCCGATAGTTGCATACCCTGGCATTATTTTTTTTATTTTTTCTGCTGTTTCTTTTGTTACTTCTGAAAGCTTTAGTTTATTAATTTCAAGCTGGTCAGTTGTAAGAACCCCAAAGCCCCCACCGTTTGTTATGATTTGTGAATCTTTTATGTTATCTACTTTATACCAAGAAAAGAACCTAGAAAGATCAAACATTTCTTTTATGGTTTTTACTTCTATTGCTCCTGCTTGTCTTAGAGCAGTAGAAAAGACCTTTGTAGAGCCGGCAATTGCTGCAGTGTGGCTTTTTACAGCAGTAGTTCCTTTTTCTGATATTCCGCCTTTTAAGACAATTACTTTTTTTTTCTTAGTAACTTTTTTTAAGGTCTTATAAAATTTATTTCCATTCTTTACTCCTTCAATATAGCAAAGAATAATGTCTGTTTTTGTATCTTTTTCAAAATACTCTAAAAGATCTGTTTCATCAACATCTAGGGCATTGCCATAAGACACAAACTTGTTAATCTCTAATCTTTGCTTGCTAGAAACATCTAGAAGAGCTATGCCTAATGCTCCTGATTGAGTGATGATTGAGACCTTGCCACACATTGGCAAATCATAATTTTCTCTAGAGTTAAAGGTTGCATCAAGATTATTAGAAAGATTAAGAATGCCAAGACAGTTTGGCCCGATAAGATTTATTTTTTCTTTTAATATTAATGTTTTTATTTTTTCTGTTAGGTCGGTTCTGCCGATTTCTGAAAACCCAGAAGTTACCATTAGTATATTTTTACATTTTGCTTTGGCTATCTCTTTTACAACCTCATAAGTTATTGCTGCAGGTGTTGCAACAATAGAAAGATCGATCTTTTCGGAAAGCCCAGTAATGCTTGAAAAGACCTTTTTGCCAAATAGCTTTTTTCCAGAAAGCCTAGGATTTGTAAAATACACCTTGCCCTTAAAGTTTGAGAGGTTCTTGGCAATGGTGTTGCCTACACTCCCACTTTTATCAGAGGCGCCAATAAGGCATACAGATTTTGGTTCAAAAAAGGTATTTAGGTTTTTCAAGATAATCACTATTTAAATTTATTCTATATAACTATATATTAAAAATATATATATAAGGGTTTCTTTCTTATGTTTTAATACTTAATGGAGAGAATAATTATGAAAAAATATATAAAACCAAAAACCAATCCAAAAACCACAAAAGTTAGAATACAAGTGGGTGATAAAAGATCTAAAGTAATTGGCTTTAAATCTACAAGATCTAATATTAGAAGAATAATAATTGGCGCTGAATATTCAAGAGCAAACCTAAAACGCGAAATTGGCAAAATGAAAGTGTCAGAATTTTTGGGTTGTTTAAAAACCGCAAAATCCCAGAGATTTTTTGATTTTTATGGCAATATGGAAATGAGTAGTTTTATGGATAATCATGATAAATTATTTTTACAAATCATAAAAAAAGAAATATATAAAAAATGAAATTCAAGTGAAGACTTATGAAAGATACTTTTGAAATAATGATATATGGCAGAGCAGGGCTTGGTGCAAAGACCTGTGCGCAATTGATTGCTGATTCTGCATTAATTGATGGAAAGGTTGTTCAGGCTTTTCCAGAGTATGGCCCAGAGAGAAGAGGAGCGCCAGTCAGGTCGTTTGTGAGAATTTCAGACAAACACATCAGAGTGCATGAGCCAATCACAGAACCAGACCTAGTAATTGTTATTGATAGTGGGCTGTTTAAGGTGTTGCCTGCTCTTTCTAAATTTGATTGTAGCTATATAATCAATAGCAACAACGACAAAATGTATTTTAAAAAATTTATCAAAGACGAGAAAAAAATAAATGTGATTGATGGTAGTAAGATTTCTTTAGAATTATTAAAAATAAATAATCCTAATTCTGTTCTTATTGGGGCCTTTGTTAAGCTATTTAAAAAAATAAAATATTCTTCAGTAGAAGAATCTATAAAAAAAGAATTTGAAAAAAAAGGAAAAAAAGAGGTTATTGAACCTAATCTCTTATGCCTTAAAAAAGGGTTTGATTATTTTAAGTGATGATTATGACAGAAACTAAAATGATTGGAGGGGTTATTCCTGGGGGAACAGCCCATAAAAATAAAACTGGCTCGTGGAGAAGCTTAAAACCAGAATGGGATTCTAAAAAGTGCATACATTGTATGTTTTGCTTTAATGCTTGTCCAGAACAATGTATAAAGGCAAAGAAAGATGATAAAGGGAACATCAAAAGAGAAGAGACAGATTTAGATTATTGTAAGGGCTGTGGGATATGTGAAGAAGTCTGCCCAGTTAAATGCATAAAGATGGTTAAGGAGTAAAAATATGAAAAAGACAAAATTAGGTTTAAATGGCGGAGAGGCAATTGCTTTTGCATTAAAGCAAATTAATCCAGAGGTTTTTGCAATGTATCCTATTACTCCACAAACACCAATCATTGAGAGCTATGCTAAGTTTGTGGCTAATGACCTAGTAGATACTGAAATAATTAGAACAGAATCTGAACATTCTGCTCTTTCTGCAACCATCGGCGCATCAGCATCTGGGGTTAGAGCAGTAACTGCAACCGCATCACAAGGCTTGATGTATATGTTTGAAGCATTAAGTGTTGCTAGTGGCCTAAGGCTACCAATTGTAATGCCTGTTGCCAACAGAGCAATCTCTGCACCTATCAACATCCATTGTGATCATAGTGACAGCATGTCAACTCTTGATCAAGGCTGGATGCAAGTTTATTGTGAGAATGCTGAAGAAGCTTATAACATGACCTTATTTAGCTTAAGACTTGCTGAATCAGTTTATCTTCCAATAATGGTTTGTATTGATGGATTTTATACTAGCCACAACATGGAAATAGTTAATGTTTATGATGACAAAACAGTTAAAGAGTTTATAGGAAATTTTAAACCAAACTATAGTCTGTTAGATATTAAAAAGCCAATAACAGTTGGAGCACTCTCACTTACAGATAGTTATTTTGAAATTAGAAAGGAAATGTATGATGCGTTTTTTAAAGTTAAAGAAAATTATCTGAAGATTTCAAAAGAATATAAAGAAACTTTTGGAAAAAACATAAAATTTTATGAAGACTATTTTGCTAGCAACTCAGAAACTGTTCTTGTTGTTCTAAGCTCTACTGGCGAAGCATCAAAAGATGTTATTGATAAATTAAGAAAGGAGGGAAAAGATGTTGGCCTTCTTAGACCAATTTTATTTAGGCCTTTCTTATATGAGGAATATTCTAAGGCATTAACAAAAGCAAAAAAGATAATTGTTCTTGAAAGAACCGAAAGCCCTGGTAGCTTTCCTCCTCTTTACAAGGAAATTTGTTTAACTGTTAGGGATAATAAAAACTGGCCAGAAATATTTTCGTTTGTCTTTGGCTTAGGCGGAAGAGACATTTATCAAAAAGATATTGAAGAACTTTTAGTTTCTGTAATGTCTGGAAAAAAAATAAAAAGTAGATATATTGGAATTAAGGGATAAAATATGAACTCAAAAGAACTTGCAATTAAATTATTAGAAAATAAATCAATAGTGCCAGGTTATAGGACTTGTGCAGGCTGTCCAATAATGATTATTTGTAAGACAGTTATTGCGGCAAGTGATAAGCCTGTTGTTGCAGCAAGCGCCACATCTTGTGCAGAGGTAACAACAACAGTTTATCCGCAAACAGCTTGGAATATCCCTTGGATTCATTCTCTTTTTGCAAATGCTCCTGCGACCATCTCAGGAATTGAACGAGCATACAAGGCACAAAAAAAGAAAGGTAAAATAAAAGAAGACATTAATTTTTTAGTAATTTCTGGAGATGGTGGTGGCTATGACATAGGGCTTGCATCACTTTCCGGAGCCTTAGAGAGAGGACATGATTTTGTTTTTTTGTGTTATTCAAATGAAGGCTATCAAAATACCGGTAACCAAAGAAGCTCAGCAACTCCAAAAGGAGCAGCAACATCAACAACGCCATCAGGAAAAACAGAAATTGGAAAATTAGAGTTTCCAAAAGATTTAACAAAGATAGCTTCTGCACACAACATCCCTTATGTTGCTCAAATTAATTCTCATAACCAAACGGATATGTTTGAAAAAGCAAAGAAAGCTTTTGATGTTAAAGGCCCAGCAGTGCTTATTTCTTTTGCAGCATGCCCAACAAACATGAAAGCAGATTCAAGATATACTATTAGTATTAGCAAGCTAGCTACAGAAACTTGCTTTTGGCCTCTTTATGAAGTGATTAATGGCAAAGTAATTATCAACTATAAGCCAGCAAAGAAACTTCCAATCGAAGAATTTCTAAAAACACAAACCAAATTTAAAAAGCTCTTAAAACCAGAAAATAAAAAAATACTACAAGAGATACAGGCAGAAGTAGATAGAAGATGGGAAGAGCTATTGAAACTAGAGAAGCTATAAGTTCTTTTTAGTCTCAATTGCTATCTCTAACTCCTCGTTTGTTGGAACTACCATTGCTATGACCTTGCTGTTTTTTGTTGAAATAAAAACATTGTGTTTCTGGTTTGCCTCTTTGTCTATCTCTAAGCCAAGATAAGTAAAGTGCTCAAGAACAAGCTCTCTAAGATACGCTGATTTCTCACCAATGCCACCAGTAAAGATAATTGCATCAACTCCGTTCATCTCAGCAATATAACTTCCAATAATTGAAACTATTCTTGTTGTAAGAATATCATTAGCAAGTTTTGCTTTTTTATCTCCTGCTATTGAGAGATCTTCTATTTGCCTGTGATCGCTACTTATTTGGCTTATTCCAAATAATCCAGATTCTTTATTTATTATTTTCTTTATTTGTTCTTTGGAATAACCATGTTCTAAAAGAAAAAGAACAATCTCTGGATCAAAGCTTCCACTTCTTGTTCCCATTGGGAGCCCATCAACAGGCGTAAAGCCCATAGAAATATCAAAGCTCTTGCCTTGATTGATTGCACAAATGCTCTGGCCATTTCCTAAATGGCAAGTTATTAGCTTCAGGCTATTATAGTCTTTGCCTAAGATCTCAGCTGCTTTTTTAGAAACATATTGATGGCTAATTCCATGAAAGCCATATTTTCTAATCTTGAACTTATCATAAAGCTCTTTTGGAAGCCCATAAAGATATATCCTTTCTGGAATTGTTTGATGAAATGCAGTATCAAAGACTGCAAAATGTCTTGCTTGTGGAAGTTTCTCTTTTAGAATCTCAATACATTCAATATTAACTGGATTATGAAGAGGTGCTAAAAAAGAAATCTTTTTAAGATGCAAAAGCATGGTGTCAGTAATTTCTGTTGTCTTAGAATATTCTTCTGCACCATGTACAACTCTATGCCCAATAGAGCTTATATCAGAAAGATTTTCAACAATTTTCTTTTCTAAAAGAACAGAAAGCATGTCTTCAATTGCTTGTCTATGTGTTTTTATTTCTGTTTCTTGAGTGGTTTTTGAGCCGATTGTTAGAATCCTTAAACAAGATTTGCCATCAGTTCTGTTTAAGCCATCATAATGCCCTTTTATTAAAATCTCTTCAGTATCAGGGTTGATATATTGAAACTTTAGAGAACTACTGCCTGCATTAATTATTAGTATGTTCATTTTGAATTCTCCTTTTATTAAAATTAGACTAATATAATTATAGAAACAAACAGATTATAAAAATAAGCTTTATAAAATCTTTTATCTTTGGTTTATTCATGAGAGATAAAGAACAACCAGCCAAGCTAAGCACATTTAAAAAAATAATATTTGGAATACAAATGCTTTTTGTTGCATTTGGTGCAATTGTTCTTGTTCCTTTGCTTGTTGGTATTGATCCTGCTGTTGCTCTTTTTACTGCTGGTTGTGGCACTTTGATTTTTCATTTTGTTACTAAAGGCAAAATCCCGTTGTTTCTTGGAAGCTCGTTTGTTTTTATTGCTCCTGTTATTAAAGCAACAGAGCTTTATGGGTATTCAGGAACTCTTAGCGGATTAATGGCTGTTGGTGTTGTATATATGATAATGGCCTTTGTTGTTAAGAAAAAAGGAGTTAAATTCTTGTCTAACCTTTTCCCGCCTGTTGTTATTGGACCAGTAATAATGGTTATTGGTTTATCTCTTGCTGGAACAGGCGTGAAAATGGCAAACAGCAATTGGTTGCTTGCAATTATTGCTTTGGCTACTGCAATAATAGTTGTTGTTTTTGGGAAAGGCACTCTTAAGTTATTGCCTGTTATCTTTGGATTGATTGTTAGTTATGTTGTTGCAGCCATATTAAAAGTTGTAGATTATTCCAAACTAATAAATGCTCCTTGGTTTTCTATACCACAATTTACTATGCCAACATTTAATATTAATGCAATATTGTTCTTGATACCTGTTGCTATTGCTCCAATAATAGAACATATTGGAGACATATATGCAATTTCTAAAGTAACAAACAAAAATTTTGTAAAAGATCCTGGCCTCTCAAGAACCATGTTAGGAGATGGCTGTGCAACTTTTTTCTCTGGTTGTGTAGGAGGAACACCAACAACAACATATTCTGAAGTTACAGGAGCTATAATCTTAACAAAAATAACAGAGCCAGCAGTTCTAAGAATTGCAGCAATTACAGCCATTTGCTTTGCGTTTCTTGGAAAGATCAGTGGCTTTTTATATACAATCCCTGAAGCAATCTTAGGAGGAATAATGCTTTTGTTATTTGGGATGATAACTATTATTGGGATCAAAACACTAATGGAAAACAAAGTAAATCTCAATCACACAAAAAACATGGTAATAATTGCAGTTATGCTTGCTATTGGTGTTGGTGGGGCAATGATATCTTTTGGCAATTTCTCATTAGGCGGGGTTGCTCTTACTAGTGTTATTGGAATAATACTAAACCAGATATTGCCTGATAAAGAAAAAGATCTAAGAAGTGTTTAGCCTCTTAAATTAAATTTAGTCAAACTCTATATCTCTTGTAGATCTGCCCCTATTTCTGCGAAGCCTTTGATTTATGTTACTACTGTCTTTTTCAAAATCTTTTACTCTAATATCGTTTCTAGGTCTTCTATCGCCTTTTGCCCTATAATCAGTTGTTTTTGGTTTGGTTCTATTCCAACCAAGAACACTTCCAGTTGTTGTTTCTCTTCTTGGTGGTTTTATTCTTTTTCCAGGAATAACCCTTCTCATTCTTAATATTTGTGGCACTTTCTTTTCCTCCTATTTAAAATTATAAGAAAATTTCATTTTCTATCTTTTCTGGCAAATATTTTTTAGCAACGAAGTCAAGAGACTTGTTTGCAAGAGCCTGTTGTTCTATTCTGATTTTTTTATCAATCGCAAGTTTTAATTCAGCTTGCCATTTTGCTGATTTGAACCAATCATAGTTCATTAGTTCCTTTGCTCTTTTGACATCTCCTTCTTTCATTTTTTCAGTAACATTTTGTAAGCCATATGTTTCAACATCTGTTAGGGTCATTCCAACATACTTGGCATCAGGAACCGCCAGATATTTAGAATGTGCAGCTAATGCCATTGATCCGCTTTTGATAACAGAATAGATGTACCAACCATAAGGATCTCCATCTGTAAAGACAATGACTGGGAGATCATATTCATATCTTAATCTGTGAATTAATCTTCTTGCTCCTCTTGCACCTTGACCACCAGTTCCAACTAATATTGCATTGTGCTTAGGTGCATATTTTTCTTCTATCAGTCTATTGTACATTGCTGCTGTTTCAATAACTAAAACAAAATCAGCATTAATATCAACAATCTCTATCTCTTCAGGCTCAATTCTGGACATTATGCTCCAGCCACCTCTGCCAAGAGAATTACAATTGAAAACATCATTGTCGTGTTTTAGATCCTTAAGAGTAATATCGCCATAAAGAGAACCTTTCGCTTCAGCATGCAATCCTAATTTTTCTCTAATGGTATTAGCAGCATGCTCAACATCAACAATAACTTCATTAGACTCGCTTTGTGATTCAAAGGTGTTTTCTTTGGTGTTAGCTACTGTTCGTTTTAGTTCATAATAGATTTCTCTGATTGATGCTGTCTTTCCTTCTTTTAAATATTCATTACATTTATCATTAACAAGCATTGTCTGCATGAACTTTCTTGCAGCCCCAAGATTTAGAAAAGGCCTGATTGTTTTTTTGTCTCCAAGCTGTATGTATTGCTTGTCTTCATCAAAATAAACATTGCTAAGCCCTCTTACCTTTGTTGTAAAGGTTGGGTGTCTATTGCTTTTTATCTGATCAACAATGTCTTTTGCTATCTGATAGGTTTTTCTTTCTACTTCCTTTGTAGTTTCAGTCTCATATTTATCAAGCCTTTTATGTTGACGTTTTTTTACTAATGTTGTTTCTTTTTTTTTTGCCATAATTATCACATTTATTCTTCATACTCGTCGTCTATTATTTCTTCCTCTTCAGCTATCTCATCATCAGCAATCTTTATTCCTTCTTCTTCCATCTTAAGCTTTTCAAGAACCATGTTATTTAGGTTTTTCAATAATAAATCTCTGTCCTTTTCGCCAGTCGTATGCACAATCGCATCAACAACATATGGTGCATATTTTGCAAACACCTTTTTCTTTTCTTTTTTTTCCTCTTCTCTTTTCTTGTCAATAATATATGTTCCAACTTTACGAGCAACTTCCATTAATGCAAGTTTAATTTCATTAACAATGTCTGGGTCATCAGAAACTGCAGACTTTCCTGCAGAAGTGTAAGGTATATGAACAGATATTAGATTAACAAAAATAGTAATTGGACTAGTGTCAAAATTGCTAATACCATACCTTTTCCAATCAATAGATTCTGCTGTTTTTGTGATAGCACAACCACCAGCATCAAAAAGTAATGGTGCCTTGTTAGCGTATCTTATAATTTCAGAAGATCTTACTTCTTCAATTCTTGTTTGTTTTTTATCAACTATTTTTTCAACAGAAACAAGCCTTCCTGCTTTTCCGCCATATGCTACTGCTGCTTCTATTTGGAAAGCGTAACCTCCTTGATAGACTGTTGGCTTTCTAGTAACCACTGAAAGGAACTCAGGCTCAACAATTGATTTTAAAGATTTCTTAATTTGCTCTTCGCCAATTGGAACAAGATTATCAGTGCTTGGTGCAATAAACTTAGTTTGCTTTATTGCCTTTACTAAGTCCTCTGCTTCCTCCCAACTTAATGCCCTAGGATCTTTATTCAAATCAAAATGCACAAGCTTTTGAACATTATCAACAGAAGTTTGACCAAACCTGTCAAAAGTTGTCATTAAAAAAGAATTTACTTTTCTTGAACCAGTAGAATGTCTAGCATAGGTCAGCATCTCATCAACAGTAACGCCGATAGGGTGTGGCTTGACTGCTTTTGGGATACTTGGAAGTTTATTTACTGTTCTTGTATAGGTTGTTTTCTCACCTAATGGATCTTGAAAACTTATTGTTAGATGAGGGTTGGCAATCGCTGTTCTTCTTAGATATTCATCAACACTTGATTGTCCTTTTTTATAGATAATATCTTTAAACTTACATTTAACAGCTAAACCTCTGTATTTGTTATCTAGATAATGTTTGTTTGCAACCTTAGGAGTATTAGTTTTACTATCTATTAACATCTCCATAGAAACTGTTTTTCCTTTATTTGTTCCAGAAATCAATTTTGTTGGTTTTCCTGTTGTCATCTGTGACAAAAGAATAATACCACTAACACCAATTCCCTGCTGGCCTCTTGTTTGGACTAGCCTATGAAACTTTGTTCCTGCAAGTAATTTTCCCATAGCACTTGCTAGTTTATCTTCTGGTATTCCTGGGCCATTATCAATTACAGAAATTTCATAATATTCTGTGCCAAGCTCAGAAATGGATACCTCAATCTCTGGCAAAATGCCTGCTTCTTCACATGCATCAAGAGAATTGGTCACAAGCTCGTGTACAATGGTAGTCATTGACCTTTGCTTGCCGGAAAGGCCTAGCATCTGCTTGTTTTTCTTAAAGAAATCTGCTACAGAATGTTCTTTAAACTCAGTAAACAGCTGTTCTGCCTCTACTTCTTTTCTTTGTGTTTCTTTTTTGTCTTGTGCTTTTTCAGCCATAAATATTTCACATTTTAAACAATTAGATTAAATTATTAGTCATATATATATATATAATATATAATATTTTATAAATATATTGTAGTTAGAAACTAAATATTTAAATCCTTTTTGTTTTTTTTCTTGGTCCTGTAGATATCTTAGTAAATCAAACTTTTTGCTTTCTCTATATCTCCATTTTCCAAAAGTTCATAAAGTCTTTTGTAATCAAAATCTTTGGAGATCTTGGTTTGCTCAATCTGCTCAGAAAAGATTTCTTTTGCAAGTTCCTGTACATTTTTGTTCTCTGTTTGTAGCTTTTTAAGTTGCTCTATGCTTTCCTTTAGCTTTTTTTCAGAAATGTCGTTCTTTAAAGAAATATAAAAATAATCAGAATATTCTTTTTTTAAAGAATTGATATCAAGGTTTTTCAAGAGCTCGCCATCTTCAAGCTCACCTTTTAGTCTAATCCTTACTAATGCTTTTTTCTCAGGAGTTTTTTCTAACTTCTCAAGCTCTTCTTTTGCCTTTGAAATAATTTCTGTTGCCGTTGTTTTTTTTGTAAACTTAATATCAAGATAATAAGTTTTTCGTACACCTTCAATCTCAAAAAACTCAAATTCCTTGGTGTTTGTATCAAGAACAAAATAACCTTTTGGCTTTTCAGTTTCTTTTTTCTTTATTTGTGTTGTTACTGTTGAACCAGGTAGTAGGAATTTGGAGCCTTGAGGAAGATCAACAATGCTTGACCAATGAAGATGTCCATTAACAATCAAATCAAAATCTGATGGAAGATCAGAAAGAGAAATAGTTGCAATCATCTCATCTTCAAATGGCAAATACTCAACAATTGATTGATGCATCATCAAGATATTATAATAACCAGAAATCGCCTTTGGATTGAACTTTTCAAGAAGATAATCTTTGGCATATTTTTCAGGAACGCCTGTCATTCCAAAGATCGCTACTTTTTCCTTTTCAAATTTCAAGCAATCTGCTTTTAGTAATTTTAAAAAACCAAGAGACTCTAAAATTTCAACAGTTGTTATATAGTCTTTTGAACGATATTCGTGGTTACCGATTATTGCGATGATTGGAAGATTGCTTGAAAGTTCAGTAAAGTTGTTTTTTAGATTTAAATCTTTAAGAATAGAAATTGCTTCAAACAGCACCTCGTGGCTAGGAACAGAAACATCAAAAAGATCTCCGGGAACTAGTAACAAATCAATTTCTTGTTTTTCAAGTTGCTTGAATGCTGTTAAGAGATTTGTAAAACAATCTTTTCCTAGCTCATTATCAAAATTAACACCTAGATGCCAATCACTAATTATCCCAATTCTCATAAATAAATAATAAACAGAAATTGTTAATAATTGTTTCCTTTAAAAAGATATTCCTTCTTAAATATATAACAAATAATGTGCCTTGGTGGCAGACCGGTCATGCATTCGCCTGCAGAGCGAAAGAACAGAGTTCGACTCTCTGCCAAGGCTTATTTTTTATATTTCCTAAGAATATTATCTGCATAATTATATGCTTGTTTTAAAGACAAAATTTCTTTTGCTAAATTAGCGCAGTATTTTTCTCTACCTATTGCTTTATATTCTGCGATATCAAAATGTTCTATTTCTCTAAATATCTTTTCAGGACTTGTGTTGTTTTTGATTTCTATAAGTATGCGTTCTAATTTTCTTCTTTTCTTAGCAAAAGAAGAATAACAAAATTTTAATTTTGCAAATTGGGCACTTGTTGTTTTGGCACTTGAAAATAATGTGTTTACTGTTCTTATGTGTGGATTACTAGTGTTTTCTTTTAATTGAACTCTTGGTTTTGTTTTAAATTTACTAATTTTTGGTTTTGGTCTTAGTGTTATTACTTTTCTTGGCATATGCATCTTTTATATATCTTTAATATCCTTTAGGACTTTTTTTATTTTTTCTTTTGCAACCATGCTAACTGAGCCAGGATATTCTGTTTTTAGTTTTTTTATGTCGTCAGCTCCAAACAACAAATTTATTGGAATTACTATTTGCTTGACTTTTTCAATCTCAATATGATTTAAATCTTTAATATTTAGGTTTCCTTGCGCATCTATATATTTAGATGTTGCTTTTTCTGCAACCTTTGGTTTTTCAACAACTGGCTCGTTAAAAATAATGTGGTTTGGTGCTGCTTGTTTTTTAGGTGCTTTTTTATTAGTGATTACTGCCCCTTTATTTCTAAGTTCTCTTTGTTCTTCCCAAAGCTGTTTTGTTCTTTGTTCTTTTTCATCTAAAAAAGAATCTTCTTCTGGATGAATATCTACAACATCAAGAGAAGCAATTGCATAAATTTCTCCAGTCTGTGCATTCATTTGTATCTTCTCGCCATCAAGAAGCTGTTCTGTTGCAAATCTAGTTCCAACAATACAAGGCTTATCTAAATCTTTAGCAATCACTGCTGCGTGGCACAGAGAACTTCCTGCATTAGTAATAATGCCTCTTGCAATTTTCATAGCACCTAGCATTTCTTGATCAGTCATTGCAGTAACAAGTATTGATTCATGTGTGATTTTTTCAAGATCATTATAATTGATTATTGTTACGACTATTCCATTAACAACTCCCCCATTTATCCCAACCCCTTTCATTAGTAATTGGTTTTTAAAAGAACTAATTTTTTGTTGAGGGTTTCTTTTGGTTTTTTCTACAGTGTTTGGGTTAACTGCTTCAGAAGAAATAATATAGACATCTGCTTTATCCATTGCCCATTCTATAATCTGTGGAGTTCCAAAATATTCTTCTATTTTCATTGCAGTATTTGTTAGGTCTTTTAGAATATGGGTATTTACTTTTTGTTTCTCTCTTTCTGATTCTAGAACTGCATCTTTTACTGTTCGCCCCTTTATTCTTTTTAGTTCCCAATCTTGTTTAGAAACCGTTTTGCTAATTGTTTGGTATGGCTTTTTTTGGGTTTCATAATGGTCAGGAGTTATTTCTTTAATAACATGAGAACCTCCAAAGCCATATACTGCTTCAATAATAACAGTGTTAGGATCCATCGCACTTTTGCTTGAGATTATAATTCCCGAGTATTTGGCAGCAATCATGTTTTGAATAATTACCCCTATACCAAGCCTTTCAACATTTATTCCTTTTTTGTGTGCGTATTCCAGCACATCTGGGCTGTAAAGTGTTGCCCAGGTTTCTTTTAGACAATTTACAAGTTCTGCCTTTCCTTTAATATTTAATGAGCCCCCTTCCTCTTCTATAAATTTTGTGTCGCACACTTCTCCATCATCACAAACAACAGAACATCTAACTGCTACAAAAGCATCTGCACTGCTAGGTAACCAGCCACCACCAACATCTCCAAGTTTGCCATAATATTTGTATAATTCGATTTCTGCTTCTTGATTTAATTTCCCTTTTAATATTATTTGTTTTATTTCTTCTGATTTATTTTCTATATCTTGTCTATCATTATAGTTTATGCTTCTTAGTATTTCTATAATCTTTGATTTAAGATTATTAGTTTGAATAAAATTAAAGAATTCGGTTGCAGTAACAACAAAACCTCTTGGTACTGAAATGCCACTAGAAGCTAACTGTGCAAGCCTTGCTGCTTTTCTTCCAATTGTTCTAGAATCTGTAGAACCAAGTTCTTTTAACCATCGTATGTTTTCATAGTCCATAGCCATAAATCTTCACATATTTTTATTTTTTATTTTACTTCCCATTAATATATTATATATTCTTTTTAAAGCCTTTTTGGTTAAGAAAACCAAAATATTTAAAAGCAGCAAATAATTTATGTGATATTAGCCTTTTTTTGGATAAATAACACAAAGGGTTTCTTCTATAGTTGATGAAATTGTTGTTAAATTAACCCCATTTTTTTGAAGTGCTCTCTCTAGTCCTGTTTTACCATTGCCTGAACAAATTGCACACATTATTACTTTTTTATTGGTTGTGCCAGTGTATTTTAATGAATAATTACTAGCATAAAAGTTAAGGATATCATCAGGGTTAGCAAAAATAACTTGCTCATAATTTAGTCTTGTATTTCTGGTAAGTTCTTCTGCAGAGATTTGTGATACCTTTTTAGTAAATGTAACTGGATCAGTACAGCTTTCTGCTCCTGGATTGTTTATTTGGTCAGATAATAGTTGCTTAGTTGAAATTATTGGAGATAAACTCCTGCCATCTAAATTAGCAAAATTTCCAATAATTAATATAATTAATAAAATAATAGTTGCAGCAGAGCCAATAACCATTTTTATAGTAAATTTAGTATAATAATCTGTTTTTAATTTTTTAATAAATAAAGATAATATATCAAGTATTGCGGACAAAACAATATATGCGCTAGAAAAACCAAATATTCCTGCAATTAACAACAAAAGAAAGAGATTCATTCTTCCTCCTATTGGAGCAAACAGGATACTTAAAATTGCTGCAATAATTACCCCTGCAAAAGATAAAATAAGCCATGTTTTATTTTGTGTATCGTATTCTTCTTGAGATTTTTCTTGTATCATTTAATATCACCAAATTAAATAAAAAAGAAGCAGTAACCTTTTTTAAAGAGATTTTTATTATTAGGTAAAAAAATATGCAACATTTATAAACTTTGCACTGGACAGCTACCCCCCCGAAAATAACCCCTATTTGAAGAACACCAGTATAATTATAAGTAAACCAAATACTTTTAAATAAAAAGAGGTGTAATATATATGGCAAAAGAAAAAAAGGTAGAAAAAATGAGTTTAGAATTTGAAAATGTAGATGAAGATTATATAGATAATCAAGAAGAGGCAGTTCCTGGAAAAGACATGTCTATTACTGATTTACCAGGTATTGGCCCAGCATCTGCAGAAAAGCTTTTATCTGCTGGTTATGATTCTTTAGAGGCAATAGCTGTTGCTTCTCCAAGCGAATTAGTGGCTGTTGCTGGTCTTGGCGAAGGGACAGCAATTAAAGCAATTAAAGCAGCAAGAGATTCACTAGAGATGGGTTATGAAACTGCAGAAAAGATATTAGATAGAAGAAAGACAATTGCTAGATTAACAACTGGTTCATCAGAGCTTGATGAACTTTTGGGTGGAGGAATAGAAAGCCAATCAATAACAGAAGTTTATGGTATGTTTGCTTCTGGTAAATCACAATGGTGTTTTCAATTATGTGTTTTAGCACAAATGCCTGTTGAAAAAGGAGGGCTAGGTGGTGGTGCTCTTTATATTGATACAGAAAACTCATTTAGACCAGAAAGAATTGCTCAGATTGCAAAATATAGAGGCTTAAATCCTGAAGAGGTTATGAAAAACATCTATGTTGCAAGAGCCTTTAATAGCAACCATCAAATGTTATTGGCTGACAAGGCTCAAGAGATTATTAAAGAAAAGAACATTAAGCTTGTGATTGTTGATTCTTTAACAAGCCAGTTTAGATCAGAGTTTATTGGAAGAGGGCAATTATCAGACAGACAACAAAAGCTAAATAGTCATATGAGGTTGCTTCAAAGAATTGCTGAACTTTACAATGTGGTTGTATTTGTAACAAACCAAGTAATGTCAAGACCAGATGTTTTGTTTGGAGATCCAACAGACGCTATTGGTGGTAACATTGTTAAACACGCATCAAAGACAAGAATCTATTTAAGAAAAGGCTCCGGATCAAAAAGAATTGCAAAATTAGTTGATTCACCAAGCCTTCCTGATGGCGAAGCAGTTTATCAAGTTACAGAGAATGGAATCACTGACTAGATTCCATATCTTATATCTTTATATAGTTGTTGCTTCTTAATTTACTTGTTAGTAAGAAAGGTAAGAAAATGTTAATTAAGACAGCAACAATTAGTGATAAAGGGCAAATAAGTATTCCTGTAAGTATTAGAAATAAACTTAACTTAAAGAGAGGGGAGTCTCTGCTTTTGGTTGTTGATAAAAAAAGGATAATTCTTCAAAAAGCAGAAGATATAATAAAAACCAAAGAAGACAAGGAATATTACAAGATGCTAGATAAATCATTGAAAAGTTGGAACAATAATGATGACAAAAGATGGGACAAATATTAAACAAAGAGAAATATATTTAGCATTATTCCCATTTACAGATTTATTTAGATCAAAGAAAAGACCTGTTCTTGTAATTTCTAATGATTATCATAACACTATAAATCAAGATATTATTTGTTGTTATATAACAACTCACAAACCTAATTCTTGTTTATTATCTCCTTTAAAAGTCACAATCATGTCTTTTTACTTTGTATACTAGAAACAAACTATATTTGAAGCATCATTTTGAATCTTTTTTTCTGCTTATATCAAGTCCAAAAGCATGCACGAACTTGCCGTAGTTTCCGTCTGGCTGATAATATCTTGATTTGTCTTTATATTCAAAGATTCTGTCTTTCTTTATTTTCAAATCATCTTTACTTATCATTCCTGGCCCGCCAAGGCAACCCCCCTCGCAAAAGACAATGTCAAAAAATCTGATTTTTTTATTATTTTTAAAATCTGAAATTGCCTTTTCAATATTTTTTGGACCATCGCAAACCATCACTTCTTCAAGATGTAGTATATCTTTGGTAATTAAACAACTAGCAACCCCGCCTTCAAGTGGATAGATCTTTGTAACATCATTATAAAATTTATTAAACTCTCTATTTGCTTTATTGTCTTCAATGTTTTTTAGAAGTTTATTTTCTTCGCAATAAGCATAAAGTTCAGTTAATTCTTTGAATGTTAGAGCAAAGTCAACACAATCTGAATTTTCCTTGGCTTCTGTTTTTTTAGAAAAGCAAGGCCCAATAAAAATTGTTTTGTAATCTTCTCCAAATTCTCTTTTTACAAAACGCGCCATAACCACCATTGGAGAAGCAACATCTAGAATATTTTCTTTTAGATCAGGATGTTGATTTTCTATTAATTTAACAATTGTTGGACAGTTCCCACAAATAAACTGCTTGTCAGGATTTTCGTTCATTGTTCTTATATATTTATAGTTTATTAGTTTTGCAGCATATGTAAGCTCTACAACTTTAGTAAAGCCAAGCCTTCTAAGATCCAGAATTATATCTGGAAAACAAAAATCAACTGGAAAGCTAGGCGCTAAAAGACAAACTGTCTTTTCATTTTGCAAAGCATCAACCACTGCTTTTAATTCTGAATTTATTTCAACCATTTATTTTCTACCTCTTTTTTTAATAATGAAATTATCAACTTTAGAATTTTTATTTTTTAAAAGAATAATCTTTGATGGCTTACAAGTATCTGAGATTTTATAATCTTTTGATTCTTTTTCAAAAGCTTTTGCATATTTTAAACACTCTTCGTATTTAGGCATGTTGTCTAAAACCAGTGTTTTTCTGGAATAGCCAAGATACATGTACGATTTAATTTCTACAAAATCAGCTTTTGTTTTTTCAAAGATTTTCACAAAGTCTTTAATATATTTTTTATCATCATTTATTCCTTTAATTAATGTGAATCTAATTACTTTTCTACATTTTAGTTTTGGCATAATAGATATTGTCTTTTGTAAACGCTCCCAAGAGTCTTTTATTTTTGGGCGATTAATTTTAAGATGTAATTCCTTGTTTGGAGCAACAAAAGAAAGATAGAGCTGTGTTGGTAAACTTTTGTGCTTTTGTAAAGTCAAAAGATTTTCAGGTTCCATTCCGTTTGTAACTACAAAAATTGTTTTGATCTCTTTTCTGGATTTTAATTCCTTTATCAATTTCCAAAGATCCTTATAGATTGTTGGCTCTCCAGAAAGAGAGATAGCCACATGGCTTGGTATCTCTGCTTCTTTTAGCTTTGCTTTAGAAACCTTAGGAAACCCGCCAAAGCCAGAAAGTAATTTTTTTCTTTCTGCAAAAAGCCCATCAATTATGGCTTTAGGCTCATCATAATCTTTTGGTTGAAATTTATCAATAGTCATGTATTCTGCAGGTCTCCAACAAAAAATACAATTCTGATGACACCAAAGAACAGCAGGAGTTATTTGTGCACACCTGTGGCACTCTACATTGTAAAATTGCTGTTTATAGCAAACCCCTTCTCCTCTTAGTGCCTTTTTATTCCACTCGCAAATCTCAACAGCAGAGTGTTTGCCATATATGCCATAATGCTTGTGTTTTAAGTTTTCTATTTTTTCTTTAGAAATTAATTCTTTTGCCATAAAAACACTTATTTTTAAAATATTATTATTCTATATAATATGTTATACTACTATTTTTATAGTTAAGCATATTAAAAAATGGTGATATTTTGAAAAAACAAAAAATAAAGAAAACAAAAAAACCAGAAAAGAAAATAAAAACTGAAGATAAAGCAAAGTTAGAAAAACAACCAGAAAAGAAAACAACTGTTGAAAAAAAACCAAATACCAAAACAAAAGAGATTAAACAAAGGAATAGTAAGAAATCAGATACTTTCTTGATTATAGGAATTATAATTATGATTATTTTAATTGTTGGAGCAGTAATTGTAACAACTATTTTAACCAGAAATAAAAAATCCACTGTTCCAGAATCAGATGCTAATATAACAGATAATGTTGCTACCGGATTGACTGAAAGCGAATTTAGAGAAAGATATTCTAAATTAATGTACGATCTTACAGAATTAAGTCAAAAAATACAAACCGAACTATTATCGGAAATACAAGTAAAGCAAAAGCCAGTATTTGATAAAATAACAGCAAAATTAAATTTAGATAAATCAAAAATAGATTCTTGTGTTGCAAAAAACCTTAACATTACTTCAGAAACAAAAGCAGAAGATGCAAAAATTTTGCAAAAGATTGTTAGAGACACACAATTTGCACAAATGATTGGTATAACAGGAACTCCTGCAATAATAATAAATAACGATTATGCAGGGGGCTATTTAACTTATGCAGAATTAAAGGAAAAAATAGATGTTGCGATGGATGGAAATGCAGTAGAAGACCTGTTTTATCAAGAAGAAGACATTTATTTCGGTTATGAGAATGCGAAGGTTGTAGTTTATGTTTATTCTGATTATTATTGTAGCTATTGTAAGAAGCTAGCACAAGAATCATTAATGCAATTAAAATCAGAATATATTGATACAGGAAAAATTAAATATTTACCAAAAGAGATGGTATCTTCAGAACCTTCTGCAGCAGTATATGCTAATTGTGCTGGAGAGCAAGGAAAATATTTTGAAGCTGAACTTGAATTATTTAATAATTCTTCAGAGCTTTCAGGAAATATACAAGTAGTTCAGAATAAACTTCTAGAAAAATATTCAGAAGATGTAACCAGAATAAACTCAGAAATGGAGACTTTGCAAAAATGGGTAGATGAAAATCCTGAGAGCTTTTCTAAGATTCAGGAATCTTTAGAAGGGCAAGCACAATAAGTGTTTCTTTCTATTCCATTTTTATTTATTTTCTTTTCTAAATTATATAGATTATGGGCCCGTGGCCTAGTGGATAGGGCAACAGCCTTCTAAGCTGTGGGTCGAGGGTTCGAATCCCTCCGGGCTCGCTTTAAAGGTAATGAATTATGTTTAACTTTAAAGAAAAATTTGCAGAAGAGATTTCAAGAATTACTAAAAAAGATATATCTGAAACTCTTAAATTTATAGAAGAACCACCTGATTTTAATCTTGGAGATTTATCTTTCCCTTGTTTTTCTTTGGCAAAAGAATTAAAGAAATCGCCACTTGATATCTCTAAAGAAATAGTTGAGAAGCTAAGAGAAAATAAAGACTATTTTGATTATGTTGCTGTCGGTGGATATATCAATTTAAAGATAAAGCCAGAAATACTTTACAAAGAAACAATAACTAATGTTCTTGAAAAAAAAGAAAATTATGGCAAGTCAAAAATTGGTGCAAACGAACAATATGTAATTGATACCTTTAATGCTAACACCTTCAAAACCTTGCATGTTGGGCATTTAAGAATGATTGTTGGAGGGGATTCTATCTCTCGTCTTTTATCATTCTCTGGCTATGATTCTAAACCAGTATATTATGGAGGAGATGTAGGAACACATGTAGCCAAATGGTATTGGTGTTATTCACAATTGCCAAAAGACAAGCAACAAATTCCAAAAACAAATGTTTCTAAATGGTTTGGAGAAATCTATATTGCTGCAGGAGAAAAAGCAAAAGATAATGTTGATTCTAAAAAAGAAATAGACGATATTCAAAAGAAAATCTTAACTGATAAAGACTTACAAAAAGAAATCGCAAAACTAAGGGATATCTGCTATCAAGCATATATGCAGGTTAAAACAGAACTTGGAGTAGAGCTTGTTGATAAAATATTTGAAAGCGAAACAGAAAAGAAGTTTTTAGAAATTAAAGATGAATTTATCAAAGAGCACAAGGATATAATAAAGGAAAGCGAAGATGCGATAATTGCAGACCTAAAAGACAAAAAGCTTGATGTCTTAGTATTAATTAAAAAGAACGGTGCGCCACTTTATGCAGCAAAAGATATTGCTTTGGTTCAAATAAAAAAACAGAAATTTCCAAAATGTAAGCATTTTATTTATGTTGTTGGTTCAGAACAGGATTTTTATTTTAGGCAATTGTTTAGCTTGTTTTCTGTGATTTATCCTAAAACCACACATGAGCACATATCTCTAGGGATGGTAAATCTAACAACTGGCAAGATGGCATCTCGTGCTGGTGGCATGGTGCTTTATGAGGACTTAAGGGACCAATTGCAAGAAAAGGTAAAACAAGTATTAACAGAAAATAACCTAGAACACCAAAAGGAAATAATTGATAAGATTGTTTTTGGAACAATTAAGTTTGAGATGTTAAAGATTGGTTTTAATAAGACATTTGTGTTTGATATCAGTTCTGCTCTTGATCTTCAAGGCGACTCAAGTGTATATGTACAATATAGCGGGGTGCGTGCAAAAAGTATTTTAAGAAAAGCAAGCTATAAAAAAACCTCGAAAATTTCAAAGCCAAAAGAGTTAACTGAAGAAGAAAAAAGGCTATTGTATTTGATTTTGCAGTTCCCAAGCAAAGTAGAATATGCCACAAAAGAAAGAAAGCCAAACATTATTGCAAGCTACTGCCTAGATTTAGCTCGTGCATTTAATAAGTTTTATACTAATTGTCCTGTGCTTTCTGTTGATAAAGAAATAACAGAACAAAGGCTAGCAACAATTAGTGCTTATCTTCAAACCCTAGAGAATGCGTTGTGGTTATTGGGCATAGATATTCCTGAAAAAATGTGATAAAGAAGATGAAAGAAAAATATTTTGATGTAGTATCAAGTGATTTTTTCAAGCAACCTTTTGCTGAGGAGATTTTAAAGAAATTAAATATTCAAAAAATTTATGTGGTCAAAGAGATAAACAAAAAAGAGGACACGGGTTTTGTTTTTCCAAAAGTAAAAAACACATTTCCTGCTTTTCTTTTTAATGACTTAAATCTTTATAGCAACCTAAAAAGCAAGATTCCAAAAAATGCATTAATTCTTGGACAAGGCAGCGCCCTCTCCTCCAACACAAACATTATATCAAGCAAATCAGAAATTCATTTATTTAACCCGATCTCCTCAGAAACAGCAATTGACGAGGGTTTAGCAAAGTTAGCAAAGCAAAACAATAAAATAATTTTCTTTGATATTAGAGAACTAAGACACAACCAAAACAAAGCAATAAAGCAGACATTATTTATTTTAGAATTATTAAAAAAAAGAAATGTTGAGTTTCGTTTTGTGTCTATGGCCAAAGTTCCAGAAGAGCTTGTAGACCCAATCATTCTTAAGAGCTTTTTAAGAAATCTTGGCTTAGAGAGAGCAATGATAAAAAGAGTATTAGAGGATTTATGAAAAAGAAAAAACTAGCAGTTATAAGGCCAAATTTAAGGCATAAAAAAAGATATGTACATTTGGAGTTGCTTACTTATCCTCACGCTCTTGATTCTAAGACCATATATTCATCTCTTTCAAGAGCCTTACAAAAGCAAAGTGGCATTTTCGTTCAATTAGAAGCAAATATCACAATAATAGAGATGGATTCTAAAGCAAAAACTATATTAATCAGAGTAAACAAAGATTATCTAGAAGAATTCCTTGCTTCGTTATTTTTTGCGCAACAGGATTTAGGATTATTAAAAATAAAAAACATAAAAAGCACAATTAAGAAAATTGGCCTAAAATAAGCTTTTTAAATGCTTCTTGTCTATATTATATATTAGATTAACTATTGTTTTATATATTTAAATATGATATTTATAAAATTCTAAAATGGTGAGTATAATTTGATACCAAATTCTCTAGGTGCAGCAGCAGGTTATGATAGATCAACAACAATGTTTAGTCCAGAAGGGCATCTTTACCAAGTAGATTATGCCTCAAAGATTATAGAAAAAGGAAGTCCAGCAGTAGCTATAATCTATAAACAAGGAATAATAATAATTGCTGACAAGAAAATACATTCAAGCCTTGTTATTCCAAGCTCTGTGGAAAAGGTCTTTAAGATTGATAATCACATTTGGACAACCTGTGCAGGATTAATAGGCGATGGCAGAAGACTTGTTGATTTTGCAAGACAAATGTCTCAAGAGAACAGAACTTATTATGATCAGGCAATTGAGGTTGAGACGCTTGTCAAGAAGATCGCATCAGTAATTCAATATTTCACTCAATATGCAGGTGGAAGACCATTTGGTGTTTCTCTTATTATTGCAGGCTACGATTCTCTAGGGAAACACATCTTTGAAGCAGAACCAAGTGGTGCAATAACCGCTTATAAGGCTTTGGCAATCGGCCAGAACAAACAAAAATTAATGGATTATCTAGAGAAAAATTACAAAGAAAATCTAAGCTTTGAAGATGCATTAGCAATAGGTATAAAAGCAATATCTTTAAACCTAGAACCAAAACAAAAACTAAATGCTCAGAGCATAGAAGTAATTAATGTAACTGACAATGGCAACACAAATGCAGTTGTTCCATTAGAAAAATATTCAAAATTATTGTAGGTGATAAATAATGGTTAAGCTTGATGATGCGGTTCTTGCTAAGTATAGTAGAGATGGACATCGTTTTGAGATTTTTGTAGACCCTTATCTTGCTTGGGATTTAAAGCATGGAAAAGATGTTAATTTAGATAACATGTTTGCGATGGAAGAAATATATTCTGATTCTGCAAAAGGAAAATTAGCATCCGAAGAAATTATTAAACAAGTTTTTGAAACCACAGATTTCTTAACAATTGCAAAAAAAATAATAATTGACGGAGATGTTCAATTAACAACTACTCAAAGAAACGAGATGCTTAAAAGAAGAGAAAACGAAATAATAGATTTTATAGCAAAGAACACTCATGACCCTAAAGAGATGACTCCAATTCCACCCCAAAGAATAATCAATGCTTTAGATGCTGCAAAATTCAAGTTTAATCTTTCAAGAAAAAGAGATGATGAGCTAAATCAAGTTATGCTTGTTTTAAAAAAAGCATTGCCAATCTCCATGGACAAGATAATTTTATCAATTGAAGTAACCTCTCAGTTTTCAGGTAAGTTATTGCCTATCCTTCACAAATACGATATTGTCGAAGAAAAATGGTTGCCAAGTGGTGGGTTGTTTGCAAAGGTATCTTTGCCAATGGGTTTAAAGCAAAAATTAATTACTGATTTAAATAACATAACCCGTGGTTCAGTAATAATTACTGTTGAAAAACAATAGAGAGTGTGATTATATGAAAAAAATAGTAATTCCTGGAGAACTAATCACAGATCAAAGAAAGAAAATCGGTGAGAATGTTTTTATTAAGGAAAATAAAATATATAGTTCTGTATTAGGATTGTTAAATGAAACAGGCGATTTTGTTTCTATTGTGCCATTAAATGGACCTTACTTTCCTAAGGAAAATGACCCAGTAGTTTGTGTTGTAAGAAACATCACTGCTAATGGATATATCATTGATGTCAATTCTCATAGCGATTGTTTTTTTCCAAAGTCTTTTGTTACAAGGGAATTAAAGATTGGGCAAATGCTTTTTGCAAGAGTTAAAGGCGTTGATGGTATAGAAGTTTCTGAATTAGATAATATCAACATTCTTCCAGAGGGTTCTATATATGCAGTTTCTTCAGTTAAGATCCCAAGAATTATTGGCAAGAATGATTCTATGCTTAATATCTTAAAGAAATACACATCTTCGAATATCTTGGTTGGAAGAAATGGGTGGATTTGGTATGTTTCAAAAAACGGAAATTTATTAGAGAATGCGATTTCTTTAATTGTAAATAATTCTCAAAAATCAAATCTAACTAATACTATAGAAGAATATTTAAAAAATAATCAATAAAAGAGGAGAGTTTAATATGAGTAATGCAAAAAGACCAGATGGAAGGTCTTATGACGAGTTGCGTCCCATTAAAGCAGAATTAGGGATTGCAAAAAATGCTGATGGCTCTTGTTATTTAGAGTGGGGTAAAAACATCGTGGTAGCAACAGTTAATGGCCCAAGACCTGTTTTACCAAAACATTTAGCAGATCCAAGTAAAGCAATAATCAATTATAAATATAGGATGGCAACATTTTCAGTACCTGAAAGAAAATCACCAGTGCCAGGAAAAAGAGACAAAGAAATTTCTTTAGTTTCTGGTCATGCTCTTGAGGCTGCTGTGATGGTTGAGCAATTTCCAAACACCATGATTGATGTTAATGTTTTGATTCTTTCAGCAGATGCAGGAACTAGAGTTGCTGCTTTAACTGCAGCTAGTCTTGCAGCTGCAGACGCAGGTCTTGCGATGAGAGGCTTAATAAGTGCAGTTGCTGCTGGAAGAGCAAACAAACAAATCGTTCTAGATCTAAATAAAGAAGATGAAGATACAGAAGATGCTGTAGATATGGCTTGTGCGTTTTTAATGCCACAAAAAGAACTTGCTCTTCTTCAGATGGACGGTTTTGCAGATAAAAAAGAGTGTTCAAAGATTTTAGAAACTGCTTTAAAAGGTGCAGAAAAAGTTTATGAGATTCAAAAGAAAGCACTTGTAAGCAAATATCCTGTTGAAGGTGGTATACAATGAGTGATGTAGATATTTTAAAGATAATAAAGTCAGATAAGGCAAGAAAACTTTTAGTTGCAGGCAAGAGATTAGATAACAGGCAATTACTAGATTATAGACCACTAGATATTAAAAGAGATGTTATGAAGTCTGCAGATGGTTCTGCTTGGGTAAAGCTAGGCAATACCGAGGTAATTGCTGGCGTTAAGTTCGCTGTTGGAACCCCATATCCTGATTCTCCTGATGAGGGATCTTTTGTTTTAAATCTTGAGATGTCAGGGATTGCTTCAGCTGATATTGACACAGGCCCACCAAGCATTGATGCTATGGAGTATGGAAGAGTTGTAGACAGAGTAATAAGGTCTTCAGAATGTATAGACTTTAAAGAGCTTAATATTGTTACTGGCGAGAAATCTTTTATACTTTATGTTGATTGTTATGCATTAAATGCTGATGGTAACCTAATTGATGCTGCAGAATATGCAGCAATGGCTGCCTTACTTGATTGTAAGATTCCAAAGCTTGATGAAAACAATAACATTGTCAATAATGAATATTCTGGCAAGAAATTAAATATTGACTTAAAAAAGATAGCTGCATCCTTTACTTTCTGGAAATCAGGAAATAAGATTTTTGCAGATGCTACCGAAGTTGAAGAACTTGCTGGCGACACAAGGTTTACAATTGGTGTTGTTGGTAACGACGTTGTTGCTTATCATAAAGGCGGAGGAAATGGCACTCTTAATATTGAAGATGTAAATGCAATGATGGATGAAGCAAGTAAGAAATATTCAGATATAAAAATTAAAATATGTGAGGAACAATGAGTACAAAAAAAGTAGGTAAAACAGGAAAATATGGAGTTAGAGGCGGAGTAGGTATTAGAAAGAAATATCTATTGGCAATAGAAGATAAAACAAAGAAAGTTTGTCCAAAATGTGGGACAAAAGACAAGCTTAAAAGAGTAGCAACAGGAATCTATCAATGTCAAAAATGTAAGACTAAGGTTTCTGGTGGAGCATATAAGTTCAAGACTACGACAAAATAGGTGAAACTTATGTACTATTGTGGTAAATGTAATGAAAATTATAACGAGATGCCAGAGAGCAAGAAATGCAAGAATTGTTCTAGTAGAATATTCTACAAGAAGAGAGCGCCAATTGTTAAGAAGGTAAAAGCTGACTAGAAAGATGCTAATTACAACTTCAAGAAATGCAGATATCTTCCAGAAAAGATTTTGTAAATATTTTGCAATGTTTTTTCCAGAAGTCAAGCACATACCAAGAGGACAACATCAGTTAAGAAAGCTTTTTGAAAAGGCAAGTTATCTTGGTGATGATTTTCTTCTAATTGTTGGAAGAAAAAAAGGAAATCTTGAGCTAATGGTTTACAAAAGAAAGCAAACAAGTTTTTTTCCTGACAGATCTTTTATTTTAACAGACATCTTTTATAAGAAACCAAAAGACAAGATAACAAGCGCAAGCGCTAAAGGGAATTTTTTTTATTTTCTTGAAAAAACAGATAGCGATTCAGAAATAAAAGCCACACAAAAAGAAAATGAGGTTGTCTTTAAAATCAAAAATGAAATTTTATTTTCTTTTAAAATTTTATGTGAGGAAAAACAATGATTGGTTCTATTATTAAAGAAGAATTAACAATCAAGACAAAAAATCCAAATAAGCTAAAAGAGCTTTTAGATCTAGAGATGGCCAGAAAAGACTTTAAAAGATCAGACTCTAATATTACAATAGATAATAAAACAAAGACTTTAAAGATAACAATCTTTGCAAAAGACATAACTGCTTACAAGGCAACAATAAACAATTACATTAATCTGTTAGAATTGATTAAAAAAACATATGAGGTGGATTTATGAGTGATAATGTAAATTTGTATAGACAGCAATTGATGTTTTTAACACAACAAAAGCAACAATTACAATTTCAAAAGAGCGTTTTAGAAAACACAATAAAAGAATTAGAAAAGACAAAAGAGAAGAAGGTCTATAAAGGCGTTGGGAATGTTTTTATCTTATCTGACAAAGAAGATGTTTTAAAGGACACAAAGGACCTTAAAGAAACAACTGATTTAAGAATAAAAAACATTCAAAAGCAAGAAGATGTAATTTTAAAAAAGATAAATGATAAGACCAAAGCAGAAAGTAAAGACAAACCAGAAGAAAAAGGCAAAATGAGCGGAGTACAATAAATACTTCGTTTTTTCTTATTTTTTTAAAATCTTTAATTTATTTTTAACTAAACTCATTTTGTTTATCTGTATAAAACACAGCTAACTTATCATATATACAACTTACGATTGTTGTGCATTTGTTGTCTGAGATATATCTTGTATTTTGGTATTTGTTAGATGTGTCTTCTTTTATTATTGAGTCAGTATCATTAATATTGTCTGGTGTTGGCGAAATTGTATTAGGAAATAAATCTTCTGCCTTTTTATATTTTTTCTCTTCTTTGACCTCATCTAATAATTTGTTAAGTTCTTTTCCAGGAATTGTGACCATCTCTCCAGAAAATCCGTAAATTGGTTGTTTTTCTATATTTAGTGCCGGATCATTTATCCAAGCCCTCATAAATGTTTTGTCTCCCCAATTATCACTCCAATTATTTTTTAATATCCAATATTCTCTTCCCGAATTTTCTTCAACACCCCATCCTGATATAATCCAACAATGATAAGATTTTTCTTTATTATCATCTGTTTTTTGTTCCCAAACACCTTCTTGATATTTTCTTATAGATTCAAAAAAAGGCGCTCTTACTACTAATGGAGAAACTTCTAATGCTTCTTTGATTAATCTTATTGTTGTTGCGCTATCTTTAGAATTATCTATTTTAAAATAGTTTTCCACAAATATTTTTTCAAAATCATCATTTCTTTTAAGTGTGGTAAATTTATTGTTTTTTTTATCTCCTCTATCTGCGCAAAATTCTTTTGTAAGTATTGTTTTTCTTCTCTCTTCCCAATTGTCTTTAAAATCTTTTTGTTTTAAATAAATTTCATCAAATATTCTTAAGTCCATTCCTGTTACTGCAAAATCAGGATTTTCAGGGTCAATTTTTACAATTTCGCAAGCATCATAGTGGACACAAGGCAATTGCTCATTTTTCGGTATACCAAAAGGCACTTCTCCTGCAGCAATGCTATATTGTGTTCTTGTCATTAGATGTTTTGATTCTAATTTTTTTGAATTTTTATAAAATTGGTCTGCAATATCAATCTCATTTTTAATTTTATTTTTTAAATTTTCATTTCTGGTTTCTATATTATCATTTTTTCCATTGAGTGTTACTGAATTAATATAATATAAAGTATATCTCCCAGTACACCCTGAAAAATCTGTATAAGATGTTAAATATTGTCTAGATAAACTTATTTTTGGTTCTAATTCATATTTTTTATTAAAATACGCTTCTAATGCAGCAACAGTAGACATTATCGCACAACGCCTACACTCTTGGCGATGCCCTGGTGTGTAATAATCTTCCCAAGATATTTTATTTTTTAGTTTTAATTCCTTTTTTTCACTTTTTATATTTATTATATTATTTATATTATTTGCTCCCACTAACCCTGTTAATTTATTTTTTGTGTTTGTTTCTTTTACTTTGTTATCTGTTATGTCTTCAACAACCATAAGTTTTTCAAAATTATCTTTTGTTTCATCATTAAACAGATTTTCTGGTGGAATTTCAATACTTAATTCATATTCAAGTTCTTCATCACTTATCGCATTTAATGCCATGTTCCACATTTCTTCTTCTTTTTGCTTTTTAGAATACATAAAAATAAGGACAAATACACAGATTATAATAAAAGTAATGATTACAGCAATTATTGTGTTTCTCTTTCTGCTCATTTTTTTCTTCTTATATATTATATAAATATAATATTACCATAGGTTTTAATACCTTTTTCAAATATAGCAATTTAACAGCAGAAAGAACCAAGTACATATGTGTAATTCTTGTAGATAAAGAAATAGCCAAAAACAAAATCATTTAAGATAGATGATTTTGTTTCCATCTTTTATTTTTCTTCTTTTTGAGTATTTGATTAAATAGTGTATCTTGCTTTTTGGAATGCCTAGCTTTTTCTCAAGGTCTCTGTAACTGTAATCTTTGTATTCTCGTAAAATCCTTTGTAGTTTTTCAACCTTAATATCAATTGGCCTTCCTTGTTCTTTTCGCAAAATTATTGTAATGCCCTTTTTCTTAATTAAATCCTTTAAAGCTTTACTAATTCTTTCATTAGTGGAATTAGAAACAGTTATTGTCTTTAATCTCTTGCATCTTGCAAGAATCTTTATAAGATTTTTCTTGGAAAATGCCCTAGTGATATGCAATTCTTCACAATTAGAATTGATTTTTGCTATTTTTTTAAAATCTGATAATGTGTCTTTAACAGTATACATTTTTTAACCTCTGTCCAAGATTTAATATAATATATATTCATAGAATAGATTTATAAACAAATCTTTAGCAAAAAAAACACCTATATAAAAGCAAAAAATCATTGTCTGGTTCTTGATAATTGTATCAAATCTTTTATTTTTTCATCAAGTCTTTTTAAGAAATGTTTTTTGTCTTGGTATTTGTGTTTTTTAAGTTTATCTTTATAATGTGGTATTTTTTCAATAAAAGATCTAAGGGTTTGCACATCAATTTTTCTGTGCGATTCACCAAATTCTAAAAGGTCAAGATAATGCCCATTAATTAATTGTTCAATTTGGCGTTTAATTGGTATAGAGTATATCGGTTTTTTGAAATAGATGGCTTCAGAAATTAAGGTGTGTCCCCCATTGGTTATTACTGCCTTACATTCTGCAATTTCTTTGTAAAGGTTAGGTTTTGTTTTTCTATATTCTAGATTTTTATCAATTTTATCTACATTATATCCAAAAATTAAAAATTTCTGGTTTTTTATTTTTTTAAGAACAGGGATCATCTTTGTCTTGTCCATGAATCTATTATAGACAAGTATATAGTCTTTCTCTTTTGGCTTATGTTTTTTCACATCATCCAAAAAGATTGGGTCAAATATCTCTGTATTTTTCTTTGTAATTTCTGTTCTATAAAAGCAAAGCCCAAAATAATAGTTTGCAAAAGGATATACAATCTTAGAAACTGTTTTTGCTTGTAGAAAATCACCAGTATCTTTCTTTTTAAATTCTACATCCCCTCTAAAAATAGTGGCGTGATTGTCAATTTCTATTGTTGGTATGTCTAAAAACTTTCCTGCCCAAAGAGAATATCTTTCAAGATCAGATATTATTATGTCTGGTTTTGCATTTTTTATAACAAGTATTGTTTTTTTAAGATTTCTAAAATTGTGTTTGTTAAAACTTTTAAAGAAGCCCTTAAATGTCTTAACGCTATCATTGGTATATTCAAAATAAATTTGTGGAATAACTGTAATTGGTATTTTAGGATATTTTTTTTTGAGAAAATCTGCAACTTTTTTATCTGTAATTATACTTATGTTGTGTTTTTTCTTTAGCAAATGATCGATGATTGGTATGCTTCTTGTAACGTGTCCAAATCCATCTGAATTTATTGCGTATATTATTTTCATATTTACTATATTATAAGAAAGGAAGCAGTTTTAAATGTTTTCAAATATTATTTTTTTATGATTGTATTGATTTGCGGCTTATCAGCTTCTGGCAAAAGTTATCTTGTTAAATCTGTAGCTAAAAAACTTAAGTATAAGCACATACACACATCTGATATTCTTAAACAGTTTGCTTGTGGCATTCCGGAAGACAAGATACAAATTGAAAACACAAAAATGAATAAAGGGTGGTATGAGTTTTCAGGTCTTGACAAAAAAAGGCAACAAAGCAAATCTATTGATAAAAAGCTAGATAAGTTTTTGATTAACCTAGTAAACACCAAAGATAATATGGTTCTTGACTCTTGGACTTTACCATATCTTGTAGAAAACAACCAAAATATAATTAAGATTTGGCTTGATGGCACAGAAAAGATAAGAGCAAAAAGATTGTCTTTAAGAGACAAGATTTCATTTAAAGAAGCTTACAAGATACTGAAAGAGAAAGACAATTTTTCAAAAGAACATTTCAAAAAGCTATATGGCTTTACTTTAGGAAAAGACAAGAAGGTCTTTGATTTAGTAATTAATACAAATGAATTATCAATTAAGCAAGTAGAAAATAAAGCAATGTCTTTTCTTAAAAAGAAAATAAAACTTAAATGATTTTTTTTCTGAGCTTTTCTATAACTGAATAATTTACTGTATATTCTCCAAGTTTATTTTCTGGAAAATAACTTGCACCATGAAAATCAGAGCCACCAGTTTCTACCAAATCTTTTTCTTTAGCAATCTCTGAAAATCTAGCAATTATCTTGTCATCTTCTTTATTGTGTGGCCCGATTGTTTCAATACCAACAAGGCCTTGTTCTTTAAGTTTAGAAATGTAAACCTCAAAGTCGTTTCTGATAGTTGGTGGCAAATACCATGGGTGTGGTAAAACAGCAACTCCATTTGCGTTTATTATTTCAGATATTACTTTTTTTGTGGGATATCTTTTAGGCCTATAATCAATTTTTATTTTCTTAATAATTATTGAAAAAGCATCTTGCAGTGTAGGAACGTACCCTTTCTTTTTAAGCTCTAAAGCAAGATGTGTGGCTTGTAGCATCTTGTTTGGCCCAACAAAATGCATAATGTCTTTTAAGTCTATATCATACCCGTTGTCCTTAAGCCAATAGAATTTTTGCATGGTAACATCATGTATGGACTTTGCATTTTCTTCCATAATCTTAAGTAAAGGCTCATAAGTTACATCAAAAAAATAACCTAATATTTCTGTGCCTTCGCAATTAATCTCAACGCCTGTAATTAATTCTATGTTTTTTCTTTCTGCAAGTCTTCGTGCATCAGGCAATGCAGAAATAGAGTTGTGATCTGTAATTGCTATTGCCTTTAAATTTTTAGAAGCAGCCTTTTCTATAACATACTCTACTGAATGAAAGCCATCGGAATAGCGAGTGTGAATATGTAAATCGCATTTCATATTTTCTACCTAAAATTTACTGCATTGTCTTTGTTGCTAGTTTTATGTCTTCGCCAGTTACTGTTTTTCTTTTGGCATGTTTTGCAAGTTCTATTGCTTGCTTAGAGATATCTATTGCGACCTCAGAAAGTATTTTGCTAAGTTCTTCTGCCGCATCTTCAGAAACGCGCTCAGCTCCTGCCTTTCTTATAAGTCTATCAATTGCTGCTACTGGTAAATCTGCCATAAAATAACCCCCTTATTTAATTTAAACTAAAAATAACGTTTTTTATAATAAAATGGTGCTTCAAAAGCTTTTTAAACAAAACCCTAAAATATATATAAGAGGGCTATTTATGACAGTAATGGATTCTATTCTTTTACAGATTAATCAAAAGAAAACAAACTTTAATGAATTGCTTACAAGAATTATTCCTAATTATTCAAGTACTGAATCTGCAAGAGCTGCACTATCAAGAGTTATAAAAAATCTGGTATCTTTTGGTTATATTAAAAAAACAGAAGACTTCTTTGAGATAACAGAAAAAGGAAAAAAAATAGTTGAATCTAAGCTTCAGGACAAGATGCTTAATAACATAAACAGCTTAAATGATCTTTTACAAAAATCACCTGCAAGATCTTTACAATATCTTGATGATATTGTTAGAAATCTACAAATTTTCTTGGAAAGATCAAAAGAAGATCAAACACTTCTAAAAATGGGAAAGACAAGTGCTGCATTTTATATATCTGATTTAGAGGATATAAAAAAAAACATTGAAACTAGATTAACAAATTTTGAACAAGCCTTTGATAGACAGATTCAGTCATTGAAAGATCTAAATTTTGAAGACCAATTTGTGATTAATCTTGATGAGAATGCATTTTCGCTTATTAAAGAACTGTTAAAAATAAACAACATCTCAGAAATAATAATCGATTGTGATAAAACAGACATAAACTCAGGAATGCTTTTTGAAACACATCCAGAGTTTACAAGAAAACCAGATAATGTTTTTGTGCTTAAGCTAACAGACATTGACGTCTTAAAGAATTTGCTTTTGTCTAAGCTAGATAACATAATGCAGACAAGATTTAAGATATATGTTAAGGAAATTGTAATCTATCTAAAAATAGGGAAACTATACTTTATAGGCCCATACAATCAGATATTAGAAATTAAAGAAAACTATCAGAAGAAAACAAAAAGTCAGGAGAACAAATAAATGAAAATCAAGTATATAGGACACGCTTGTTTTGTCTTAGAATACAAAACGCATAAAATTTTGATTGATCCGTTTATCTCTAAAAACCCATTGATTAAAGCAAGCCTTGATAATTTCAACCCTGATTTGATATTAGTTAGTCATGATCATTTTGATCATGTTGGTGATACAGAAAAGATTGCAAAAGTAAACAACAGCAGTATCATTTGTGAAAACGGTCTAGGCGAAAAACTAAAGGCAAAAGGGCTTTGGGTTCTTTCTGGGACTGTCGGAGACACTATCAACTACAAAGGCATAGAAGTTACCTTTGTAAAGGCAGTTCATCGCTCGGACAGCGGAGTAGCAACAGGGTTAATTATAAAAACAGAAGAGAACACAATTTATTTTGCAGGAGACACAGATTATTTTATAGAGATTAAAGAGATTGCTGAAAAGTTTAAACCAGACATTGCGATTCTTCCTGTTGGCGGAGTGTATACTATAGATCCAAAAGGCGCAATCGAGTTTTTAAAAGAACTAAAGCCAAAATATGTAATCCCCATGCATTATAAAACCTTTATGAACCTTTATGGCACACCAGAACAATTACAAGAATTAATAGAAAAAGAAAATCTGGAGGTTAAGCAAATAACTTTAGAATTTGGACAAAGTATTGAATTATAAATTTTAGCAATCATAGTCTAGTGGTTAGGATGTAAGCTTCCCAAGCTTGAGACCCGGGTTCGAGTCCCGGTGATTGCATATCTGCCTTTTCTTTTCTTACAAGAAAAGAAAATGTAGGTGCCAAAAGAAAAGAACTACACAATAATAAAAAAAGAGGAAAAGAGTATAAATTTAAATTTAAAAAGGAGAGAAAATATGAAACTAAGATATTATGAAAATGTAGGGCTTTGTGCTCCAAGAGTATTATTGCCAAAAAATGTTGATTTAACAAAATGGTCTGTTGTTGCTTGTGACCAGTACACTTCAGAACCAGAATATTGGAATTCAGTTAAAAAGATTGTAGATAATAGCCCATCAACATTAAATATTATTTTTCCTGAAATTTATCTAGAAGATGAAGATAAGCCAGAAAGGATAAAGTCTATTGTAAAGAATATGAAAGAATTTATTTCTAATAAATTATTTGAAGATTATAATGGCTTTGTTTATGTTGAACGAAAAATAAAAGATAAGGTGCGAAAAGGATTGATTGTTGCTTTAGATTTGGAAAAATATAATTATCATGTTGGCTCAACAACACTTGTAAGAGCAACAGAAGGAACAATTTTAGATAGGCTTCCACCAAGAATAGAGATTAGAAAAGATGCTCCATTAGAGTTGCCACACATAATGGTATTAATTGATGATCCTAAAGGAAAAGTTATAAATATTATGTCAGAAAACAAACAAGAATTTGAAAAACTTTATTCTTTTGAGCTTATGAAAAATGGAGGGCGTATTTCTGGATATTTAATTTCTAAAAAATTTGAGAAAAAAGCAACAAGGGCTTTAGAAAAGTTAATAGTTCCAGAGAAGTTTAAAAAGAAATATAAACTTGATAAGGCATATCCACCTCTTCTTTATGCAGTAGGTGATGGTAACCATTCTCTTGCAACAGCTAAGGCGGTCTGGGAGATAATCAAAAATGAAGCACCAAATAAGAAAGAGATTATGAATCATCCAGCAAGATATGCTTTAATTGAGCTTGTTAATCTTCATGACGAGTCTTTAGAGTTTGAAGCAATACACAGAGTTTTGTTTAATCTCAAGAAAGACATAATTAAGGAGATGAAAAGTTATTTTGGGGATTCTTTTAGATTTGCAAAAAAACCAAAAGAAGAAGTAATTAAAATTATTAAAACTAAGAAAATCAGAGACAAGCATTTTATTGGTTTGATTACTGATAACCCTAAGAAAACAGGCATAATAAAAATAACAAATCCTAAATCAAATATTCCAGTAGGAACAATACAGGAATTCTTGGACAATCTCGGAAGAAACTACGGCTTTGAGAAAATAGATTATGTTCATGGCGACGATGTTTTGTGTTCTCTAGGTCAAAAACCTAATAATGCTGGCATTTATCTTCCAACCATTCAAAAAAAGCAATTCTTCAAAAGCGTTATTGTTGATGGTTCTCTTCCTCGTAAAACCTTTTCAATGGGCGAGGCGCACGAAAAAAGATATTATCTTGAGTCAAGAAAAATTAGGTAATTTCCTAAGTATTTCAGTCATTATTTAAATAATACGACCATAAAATATTATTTGGAGGAAAAAACATGAGTTTTAAAGAACAATTAATAAAAATAAAAGATAATTGGCTTTTGCTGGTTTTAGCAATAATAGTAATGGTTGTTTTGTTATTTACTGTGTTGGGATTGGGTTCAAACTATGTGGGCCGTTCTGCAAACTATGCAACAGACCAAGCAGCACTTTATTATCCTACATCTGAAGTTTATTATGATTCAGTGTATAATTCTAAATCCACATCTTTTTCGCCAGAACAGATATACAGGCAAGTTATAAAAAATTCAAGTCTTGGCTTAGAAATTAAAGCTGGTAAGTTTCAAGAAACAGATGCACAACTAAAATCATATATTTCAAGTAAGAATGCTTTTATACTTAAAGAGAACATATCCACAAACACTGCAAACAACAAATATATATATTATGGAAACTACACAATAAAAGTAAAGGCTAGTGATTACGATGATGTGATTTCTAAACTTAAAACATTAGGAAAAGTAACTCGCTTGAATGAAGGGGAAGATGATGTTACTGGTCAATACACAAATAATAAATTGGAGCTAGAAGCAGAAAAGAAAAGGCTTTTAAGATATCAGGAAATGTATGCTCAAGCAACAAAAATTGAGGATAAATTAAATATAAATGATAGGATTTTTAATCAAGAAAGGACAATTGCATATCTAGAGGATTCTTTAAAAAGCATAGAAGAAAGAGTTGACTATTCAACAATTAATTTAAACATTACAGAAAAATCAGATTATCTTGGAGTTGCCTTTGTAAAGTTTTCAACGCTAGTTAAGGCTTTTATTAACAGTGCAAACTCTTTATTAAGATTTATTGCAAGCACACTACCTTGGGCAATTGTTATAGGTGTTGTTTATTTTATTGTGGTTGCAATAAAACGAAACAAGTCTTCAAAGCAAAAGAAGAAATAATTTTCTTCTTTTCTTTTTCTGTAATTTGCACCTAATTTTCATCAAAAAGTCTGACTTCTTGCTTAAGATTTTAAGCAAATTTTCCGTTTTTTGCGATTTTTTTCATATCTTTTCTCTTTTTTCAAATCCCAAAAAATAGATTTATTTATAAAACCCACCATCCCTCTATACTAATAATATATAATAAGAAAACAAATTTAAACAAAATTTAAATGGAGGAAATTATAAATGGCAAAAAAAAATAATAGTTCATTAATACTTTGGACATTAGTTTCGCTAATAATAGGTATACTTTTAGGATTATTAATAACAAGTTTAGCAACCACTGGACAAGCAACTTCGAATATTTATGCAAAATCCAAAAATGAAATGAATAATGTAAATACAAGTGTTTCTATAGATGATTATTTAAGATTAGATCAAGGTTTTGATAATGTATCAGGATATAATTATAAAAATTATATTTACATGCTAATGGAATTTATAAATTCAAATGTGCCAGCAACAGTAAATAAAGACTCTTCTTTTACTGTAGGGGGGTATACAACTGGCAATTATGATAATTTAAAACTAGATGCATCAAATGGATATTCTACACAAGGATATACTTACAGTTATATTCCATTTAATCAAAACAATTTAGCAGTTTATTCTTCAATTAACGGAGAATTTATTTTAGAAAATGGACACTCGATATATAAACATCACGAAGCAGTAGAAAACGAAAGTGGATATCAATTTGCAGAAGTTACTTATTTCGATTTTGATTGTAGTGGTCAATACGAAATGGGGCACAAAAATGCAGGAAATATTAGTGATGTGCATTTCTACTTAAGTATATATAATCCAAATAATGCCGATTTTTGGTATTTTGATTGGGATTCAACACCACAAAGAAACTATTTTTATACGGGCTTTTTTCCAAATGAAGCAAATACAATCCTAGCAAATGGTTTGGATTATTATGTAAATTTAGCAGTAGATATTACAACAAGCAATCAACTTTTAACATCCGCAAGTACTTATAAGCAAATTAATTGCCAAACAATGAAACAAAAATCATTATCTTCTAATCAATTAGAAATACTAAAAGAAAAATCAGGAAACACCCCTAAACAAATTTCTGAAAAATTAGCAAAGAAATAGAATCATTTTTCTTTTCTTTTTTTACATTCTTTTATAAAAGCTACAAATAATGGATGTGGGGTTAGTAGCTTAGATTTAAGCTCAGGATGTGCTTGCGTTCCAATAAAGAAAGGGTGTTTCTTTAGTTCTATAAACTCTAAAAGCTCTCCAGTTGGGTCAAACCCCGAAAGTACAAGCCCATTTTCTTTAAGAACAGAATGGTATTTTGGATTAACTTCAAAGCTGTGTCTGTGCCTTTCTGTAATTTTATTTTTACCATAGATTTCAGAAACTTTAGATCCTTCTAAAAGTTCAGCAACACAAGAGCCTAGCCTCATCTTTTTACTTGTTTTATAATCTTGATCAGGCAAGATTGTAATTATTGGTTCTTTACAATCAATTTCTATCTCTGTAGTATTAGCATCAGTTATTCCACAAACATTTCTTGCAAACTCAATAACAGCAAGTTGCATACCATAGCCAAGTCCCAAGTATGGCACATCATTAGTTCTAGCAAAATTAATAATTTTTAGTTTGCCTTTAACTCCTCTAGGCCCAAAGCCACCAGGAACAATAATCCCATCAAGTTCTTTAATTTCTTCTGTGTTTACATTATTATCCTCATATTTTTCTGAATTTATAAATCTTATATCCAAACTTTCCGGAATAGTTGTTTTAGCATGATGCAATGCTTCAATGACAGAAGCATAAGAATCATCCATTCTTGTATATTTTCCACAAATTCCAATCTTAATCTTTTCCGGACTTTTATTTTCTATTTTTTTAATTGCTTCAACAAATTTATCAAATTCTTTATTAGTGTCTATGTTTAGTTTTTTAGAAATTAAAACATCTAGTTTTTGATTTTTAAAATTAATTGGTATCTCATAAATATTTTTAACGTCATTAGCAGATATTATTTGATCAGGATGTAGCCCACAATTATCACAAAATTTCTCTACTGTTTTCTTATCAAGCACTCTTTTTGATCTACAAAGTAAGACATCAGGAGTTATTCCTCTTTTAAAAAGTTCAGAAATGCTGTTTTGTGCAGGCTTTGTTTTTTGTTCATCGCTTGGTGTAATCTCTGGAACATATGCTAGATGAACAAAACAAACATTTTCTTTTCCAAGCTTTTTTCTAATGCCTTTTGCAGCAGAAATATAAAGTTCATTTTCTAAATCTCCAACAGTTCCGCCAATCTCTAATAGCACAAGTTCTGCACTATTGTCAAGAGCAATCTTAAGTATTCTATATTCTATGTAGTCAGTAACTTCTGGAATTAATTTGACTGTTCTTCCTTGAAACATTCCATTTCTTTCAAGATCAATAATTTCTTTATAGATTTTTCCCATAGTTATATTTTGAGAGCCATTACAAGAGATGTCTAGATATCTTTCATAATGCCCAAAATCCATATCTACTTCTGTTCCATCATCTAGGACAAACACTTCTCCATGCTCTATAGGGTTCATAGTGCCAGGATCATAGTTAAGGTAGCCATCACACTTGATTGGTATTTTTTTAAGATTCTTGTCTAAGAGAAGAGCGGTACTTGATGATGATACCCCTTTGCCAAGTCCAGAAAGCACGCCTCCAGTAACAACAATAAGCTTTAGTTTTTTTTCTTTTGCTAAATCGTAAATATTACCAATATCTTTATAGTTCATAATAATCACACTACAAGAAGTTTAGAAAATTATAATATAAACAGTTTATAATCCTTGTTGTTTGTTTTTAAAACCTAAAGAAAATCTGCTTTATTTATATAGTTTTTTAATCTTAAATATATATTTACGACCAATAAAGTGAGTTTCTATCAAAGGATATTTTAAAAAGTATTTTCTTTGGTAAGATTTTTATGCAGAGGTGGCGGAGTGGTCAAACGCGCTAGCCTTGAGAGCTAGAGTCGAAAGACTACGCGAGTTCAAATCTCGTCCTCTGCGCTTACAAACTATTGTTTGTTTTACATTCCAAAGCAATTCTTAAAAAACACAGAAGATAAATTATGTCAGAAGAAAAGCCAATCATTACCTTTGATGAGTTTTCAAAGCTTGATATAAGGGTTGGGACAGTTATAGAAGCAGAAAAAGTTCCAAACAGTTTGAAATTAATAAGGTTAGTTATAGATTTTGGAGATTTTCAAAGACAAGTGCTTGCAGGAATTGCAACCAAGTATTCTCCTGAAGACCTACAAGGAAAACAAATACCTGTGGTGGTTAATCTTGCGCCAAGAAAAATGGCAGGCCTTGTTAGTCAGGGAATGATTATGGCAATTGGTGATGAAGAAGTTGATGGTCTTTTGTTTCCAAGTGAGCAAGTAAAACCAGGAGCAAGTGTTCATTAATTTAAATAACTATAAAATAAAAAAAGAGAGGCGAATTATGGATAAAGTAAAAATTAATTATTTTATTGATATTCTTTTAGTTATTTCATTTATTGTTGTAGCAATAACGAGCCTAATATTATTTTTCTTTCTTCCAAGTGGAGTAAGACAAGCAGGGTATCACACATTTTGGGGTATGACAAAACACACATGGGGCGAGATACACTCTATATCTGGTTTTTCCATGCTTGCTTTATCATTGGTTCATATAATATTGCATTTCAAGTGGCTAACAACAATGTCAAAAACAACATTTAAGAAAAAATAATATTTTTCTTTCCAAAGGATTCAATTTAAGTTCTTTTAGGGATGAAGGAACTTTTCTTACAAGAAAAGGGTCTTATGCAGAGGTGGCGGAGTGGTCAAACGCGCTAGCCTGGAAAGCTAGAGTCGCAAGACTACGCGAGTTCGAATCTCGTCCTCTGCGCTTTTCTTGTAAATATTTAATTTACAAATCTTATTTCTTCATATTTATTGTTTGAGTAGGATATGCAAATTCTATTTTTTCTTTTTCAAATTCTTTTTTGATTGTTGAGTTTATTTTGTTTTTTATATTAATGTATTCTGAATAATCATCTTCTTTTATCCAATATATAACCCTTATATTTAGAGAAAAATCACCAAAAGATTCAAACCCCATAATTATGCTGTCCTTTTCAACAGCTTTATTATCAACAAGTGTTTTTTTAATTATTTCTTGTGCCTTTTGTATTTTCTTTTCAGATGTTCCATAAACCAAATTAATAAGAAAATTTTCTCTTCTTGCTCTTCTAACAGATATGTTTTCAACAGAGTTTGTGGATAACAATCTATTAGGCAAAACAATAATTGTGTTATCTGCTGTTCTTATCTTTGTAGATCTTATGCCTATCTCCTCAACAGTTCCAAGACCTTCTGAGGTGTTTAGAAAATCACCAACCTTAAATGGTTTTTCTATAAAAATAGTGATTCCTGAAATAAAGTTTTCTAAGATGTCCTTTGCTGCAAAGGCCATAGCAATACCACCAATACCAAGTCCTGCAAGTAATGCTGTAACATTATAACCTAGATTAGAAAGCACAATTAAAAATGCAGAAGTAAATAATATTATTTTAGTTATTGATTTTAAAACAGGGATTACTTGATCATCATACTTAGAATCTGTCTTTTTTGCTTTTGGTTCTAAATACACCTCTATTAACCCTATGAAAAACTTAATTAAAAATAAAGTTATTGCTAAAACAACAGCAATAAATGTTGCCTTGTCTATTATTTTTGCAATTGTTGGAGTGGTTTCTAAACATCTAAATCCAATATTAACAAAAATAATAAGTATAATCAGTTTAATTGGCATAGGCTTAGATAATATCTTAGCAATTATGTCGTCAATTTTGTTTTTTGTATATTTTGTTAATTTAATAAATATATTTTTAATTATAAAAATAGCAACCCAACTAGTCACAATTCCTGCAAATATATAAAATAAAAACCACAAATAATTTCTTATGGTGTTTCCAAGTATTACTTTCTCTAACATAATTATCTCCTTTATAATAGATATTCCAAATAATATTTAAGCTTTATTTTTTTATAAAAATACCTGTTTATAAACTATATCTAATTATATTATATATCCAAAGGGGGTTTTAAGATATGGGTATTTTAAAAGAATTTAAAGAATTTTTAAAAGAATATAAAGTGGTTGGCCTAGCAATTGCTTTTGTTATCGGTGCTGCAATTACAACTTTAGTAAAATCATTAGTTGATAACATTATTATGCCAATAATCGCACCATTGATACCTGGAGGCGCCTGGAGAACAGCAATATTAACCATTGGCCCATTCAAGATAGGCTGGGGTGCATTCTTAGGCGAGTTTCTAAACTTCATAATCATAGCATTTGTTGTATTTATGATTGCTAAAGTAATATTAAAAGAAGAAAAAGTTACAAAAAAGTAACTGCTTCTTTTTTTCTTTTTTTTGTTAGTGAAAAACATATGACAAGTAAAAAAGATGCAGGAGAATTACTGCATTATTTCTCTAAAATACATCACCAAACCATTTCTGCAAAAAATCTACTTAAAGAAACAAGATGGGGAAGTTGGAGATTAGAAAGGGCAATTAGATATCTAAGGGCAACTAATGCAATTGAAATTATCTTGTCTAAAGAAAAAATTGAAAGACTGCATTTGTTTGTAGTAACTGGCCTTACAAAAACAGGGCAAGAAATCATAGAGAACAAAGATAAATTCAGAGATGTTTTTGGGTTTGATATTGATTTAAATGCTAAAAAGTGGAGTTGGCAAATCTCAAAATAATCTGTTTCTGTAAAAATTAAATTAATCAAAAACAAATTAACAAAATTTGGCCAGGAAAGATAATAAAATTGCAAATCATCTCTTTAAATAGTTATTGTTATTAAAATAGATAATAACTACACAAATAATATTTGGAGAAGGATAGAAAATGGAAAGACAACCAGTAGATGGCAAAGACTCTAGATTGATAGGAAATTTAGTATCAATTGGCTATGATCCTGATAGTCAGATATTAGAGATAGAATATAGATTAGGCTATATTTACCAATACCACAAAGTCCCAAAAGAAGTCTATGAAAGGCTAATGTCTGAAAGAAACAAAATAGGGTTTGTTCAGGAAAGAATAGCTAAAATTTACAGAAACCAAAGACTAAAATAAATCTCTTTGGTTTTTTCTTATTCTTTATTGTTTATAATCTAATAGTATAGTTTAAACATGTTTTCCCTCATTATTATTTATGAACTATTTATATCTTGATATTGAAACTTGCCCAATTGATCAAGAACTTTATGAGTCTTTAGAAGATGAAGAAGCAAAGCTAAAATTGCTTAATCCAATAGATTCAAGGATTGTTGCTATTGGCCTAAAATACTCTGATAGCAAAGATACAATCATTCTTCAAGACGATAATGAAAAAAAACTTCTAGAAGAAATGTGGCAAACAATTTCAAAATTAAGAGGAAATGGCACAAGCCTAAGAATTGTTGGCTTTAATATTTTAAGCTTTGATATGTCTTTTTTAATCACCAGAAGTTTTATCAACAAAGTAAGTGTTCTTCCAATATCTGGTAACGAAATTATTGATCTAAGAGATTTAATTTCTTTTTTTAGAATAGGAAAGACAAGAGGCAGTCTTAAAGACTTTGGTAGAGCTATGGGGATTGAGTTAGACGAAAATGAAGCAAAAGACATTTCTCGTCTTTGTTTTCAAGAGGACAAGGCCGATGGCAAAAAACAAATAGAAAAATATCTAAGAAAAGACATAGAGCTAACAGAAAGCATGCATAAGCAAATGATCTCTCTTGGCATAGATAAGCTTAGAAGATATTAATCTTTTTACATATCCAAAATCTTTAAAAATCCTTATATATTATATTTCTTTAGTTTCTTATATAAATATATTATTGATAAATTATGGCTACCATAAAAACAAAAAGTGATGGAACAGATCCTTTTGATAAGATAGAGAAAGACAAAAGCATCTATGAGTCTGCTTCTGAAAAACCAAAAAAAACAAATATCTCAAAAGAGATCACTCCCAAACTTGAATTTTTAACAGATCCTGATGATGATTCAATAGTTTATATTGGAAGAAAAAAATCAGTTCTAAAAGAACATGGTTCAAAATCTTGTGCTTTTCTTGGTAAGGTCTATGAAGATGACTTAAGAGATAAGAAGGTTTATCTAGATGGCTTAAACCCACATGTCGTATTTATTGATGGTTCAAGAGGTTCAGGTAAAAGCTATGGTCTTGGTGTTATTGCTGAAGAGCTTGCAACCAATAACCCTTATATCGGCCAAATAGTTGTTGATCCAGTCGGGGTTTTTTGGTCAATGAGATTTCCAAATCAGGAAAAAAAAGAAATAGAAGAATTAGAAAAATGGGGGCAAAAGCCAAGAGGTCTAGACAACCTAAAAGTCTTTGTGCCTGAAGGCGTTACTGGAAAAGTTTCTAAAGAAACATATGATGAAACTTTTTCTATGTATCCTTCTATGCTACTTACAGATGATTGGTGCCTAACCTTTGGAATTGACAGGTTTAATCCAACAGGTTTGCTGTTAGAAAAGACATTGTCCTTTGTTAAGAACGGTTACAAGGCAGGAGATCCAAACGACCAAGAAAGAACAATAGAGCAGATTCCAGCAAAAGGCAATCTCTATACTCTAGATGATATTATTTTTTGTTTGCAAAATGCCTATGAGTTTAAATCTTCTTCTTCAGGATATAAACAAGACTCCATAAGAGCATTAGTTTCAAGATTTGAGGCAGCAAAATCATGGGGTATTTTCAGTGATCATGGTACTCCATTATCAAAGCTATCAAAAGAAAAGCAATTAACAATACTTGATACTAGTTTTTTAGATGATAATATTACAGCTCTAGTCATAGGCATACTTGCAAGAAGAATACTTTCAGCAAGAAAGCTAGTGACAAGACAAGATGCTATTAAAAAATTAGATTCTGCTTCAGAAAGCCCAGATGAGTTATTAGAGATATCTATTCCTCCAACATGGGTGTATATAGATGAAGCCCACACATTGATTCCTTCAGGAAACACAATCACTCCTGCAACTAACGCCATCGTAGAATATGTTAAGCAAGGAAGAAGACCAGGCTGTTCCATGGTTCTAGCAACACAGCAACCATCAGCAATCAATTCCAAAGTTTTATCTCAAGTTGATATTTTTATAAGCCACAAATTAGTCTTTAATGATGATATTCACGCTGTTCAAAAAAGAATGCCAGCTATAATTCCTGATGCCTATAAAGACCCTAATTTTATTAAGACTCTTCCTGTTGGTGTTGCTTTAACTGGAGACAGAGGCGAAGAAACCAAAAGAGCATTTATTTTAAAGATCAAGCCAAGACTAAGCCAACACGAAGGCAGAGATGCAGAGACAATTAGAGAGGTGCCTAAGCTTTCCAAAAAAGAAATAATTAATTTTTGCTCAGACATGATTTACAAAAAGTTATTGTCTTCAAGAACCTTAAAAACAAGTGATGCTAAGGACATTCTAGATGTCATTAATTCTAAATATAATAGTGATGTGACCTTTAATGAGATTTTAGTTTCTCTAAGCAAGATGGGTGTTATAGAAAAAGATAAGGTCCTTTTATTTGCAGAAAAAACAAAAAGAGAAAAAGCACAAATCCCAAAAGAAGAAATTCAAACAATCAACCAAGCAATTGAAAGGTCAAATGAGCTTTCAGAAACATCAGATGAAATGCCACTACCTACTGAAGACCTAGAACCTGATACAGTGCCTGTAATTACATCAAGAATCTCAAGAGACATAGCAATCAATATTGCCAAAAGCACAAACAAAAAAAGATTTTTATTTTTAAAAGAAGAAGAAATTATCTCTCAAATTACAATGATTTATAGAAAAGTTTACAAGATTAATTTTAATATTTTTGATAAAGATGAAAACTACAAGCCATCAACCTGTTTTATTGATTCTGTTTCTGGAGAGTTTTTGCAATTTGATGGCAGAAATTTTAAATCCTCAAATGGCTTTAAGCTTGTTGAGGAGTTAAGTGTTGATGATCTTGTTCTTTTAGATAATATTTATGCATGGAAGACGGCACAAGAATTATCAGAGATTCTAGAGAATGATGCAAAGGTCATAAAACAAGATTTGATTTCTTTAGTTGATAGGAATCTTGCAGATGTTGATATTATTAATAAAAAAGAAAGCTTTAGAATAAAGAGAAGAATAGATTTGCCTTTTGCTCCTGAATATGAAATTCTTACTTCTATCAACCAATTGCCATTAAAGAAACAATTAATTTCCAAATCTGATATTCAAGAAGAAATATCTGAAGAAATTATTGTAAATAGGCTAGAAAAATTATGGCCAGATATAGAGATAACAGAAATAACAGAGATCTTCTGGCCTCTTTGGGATATAGTCTCCAAAGACAAGAGAGCAAACGAAAGAAAAATTTATGTTGATGCTGTAATTGGCCAGATCATTGATTCATAAGAGTGAAATATATGTTAAACCTACTTAAGAAAAAAGAAGAAAAATCATTAAGTGTAGATTCTTTTATTTTGGATAGCTGTAAAGCCACGCCAGGTTTTGAGTTTTATCCAAAAAAACCGATAAAGATTGATCTTGAAAAATTATTAATGAAAATAAGAACTAAAAATTATTATATAGAAAAAGACAATTCTCCATTTTTAGTAGTTCTAAAAACAAAGAAAGGAACAATAACTATTTTTTCATCTCTAAAGATAATTATAAGGGACACTATTCAGGAAAAAATTGCTAAGCAAATGTTATCTGATCTTTTAAAGATCATAAACGATTTATTATATAAGCAAGGGTGACTGAGTCTGGTTGAAGGTGCTAGTCTCGAAAACTAGATGCGTCTTAAAAACGCACATGGGTTCAAATCCCATCCCTTGCGTAAGACTCGTTCATTTCTATTATAAGGTTTAAACCTAAGTAAAAATCATAATTTATATAAACTAATTGTCATAATTTATTTATAGAAAATAAAGGAGAAAATAAAGATGAATAAAAAAATATTAATTATATTGTTTGTATTGTTGTTTGTTGGCGCAGCAACAGCAGGGGCGGTTGTTTTTCTAAAGCCCTATAATCCAACGAGCCCGCCTTCGGTTAATTCAGAAGGTTCAACACCAGATGGGCTTTCTCAAGTTGTTATTTCAAATAACAAATTTAATATTGACCTTTACAAAAAAGTAGCAACAACAGAAAACAACAATATTTTCTTTTCTTCATATAGCATTTTCTCAGCATTGGCCATGACCTATGAAGGAGCAGACGGAACCACTGCTCAGCAAATGAAAGATGTGTTTTATTTTCCAGAAAATGAAGTCTTAAGACCTAATTTTGCTGAACTATATAACAGAATAAACAAAAAAGATAAGCGATATGAGCTAAGAACAGGAAATGCTCTTTGGGCACAAAAAGACTATAAATTTCTAGATTCTTATTTTTCAAATGTTGAGAAATATTATGGAGGCAAAGCAGTTAATCTTGATTTTATAAATGAAACAGAATTGTCCAGAAACACAATCAACAAATTTATTGAAGAACAAACAAATAACAGAATAAAAAATATTATCCCTTCTGGTGAATTAAACCCTTTAACAAGACTAGTAATATCAAATGCAATTTATTTTAAAGGCAAATGGGAAGTTGAATTTGACAAAAAAGATACACAAAATAGGGATTTTAAAGCACCTACTGGAACAATTAAAGTTCCAATGATGTTTATGGCCCCAAAAAAAGAAAATTTTAATTATTATGAAAATGATAATCTTCAGGTTTTGGAATTACCATATAAAGACAAAGAGCTTTCTATGGTTGTTCTTTTGCCAAAAGAAGAATATGGCTTAAGCAATCTAGAAAAGGATATGGATTTTGAAAAACTAAACGAGTGGACAAAAAACTTAAGATTAACTAAAGTAGATCAAATATATTTGCCAAAATTAGAGTTTGAAAAATCAACAAGAGTTGTTGAACCGCTTAAAGAGTTGGGAATGGTCAATGCCTTTTCTACAGAAAATGCTGATTTCTCAAAGATGACAGGTACCAAAGATCTATATATTTCAAATATATTACATAAAGCCTTTATAAAAGTTGATGAGCAAGGCACAGAAGCTACAGCTGCAACTGTTGTTATGATGGATAGAATGGCATCCGCGGGGTTTGTCTTTAATGCAGATCATCCGTTCATTTTCTTTATAAGAGAAAACAGCACAGGCGCTATTTTGTTTATGGGAAGGATAACTAATCCTTCTGCATAAATCCATACCTTTAAAAGCACTAACTTTCTATAATTATATAATGAAAAAGAACACCTTGTTATTGTTATTTATTGGATTTTTCTTAAGCATGGCTCCATCAGTTTTTGCTAATGACTTAAAGATGTTAACTCCTGCAGACATTGGCACAAACGGTTACTATGTCTCTAATTATTCAACAAGAGAAATAAACTTTGGTGTAAGCTATGATTTTAAATCTGAAGAAATAAAAGATGGAAAGATTGTTTATAGCTATAAATTTTTAAAAGACATAAAAGGCCTAGATATTCAACTCTCAAACACAGAAATATTTTTTACAAACAATTTTTCAAATACAGAAACAATTTATCTTAATACTAAACAATTAACACAAACAGCAAATCTTCAAATAAAAGCAGAGGTCTTTGATAATTATAATAATCTCTTATTCACAAAAGTCCTATATCTAAAAATCATACCAAACAATTCAAATAATTATTATGAATATACAAAGACACACTCAGAGCCAAGATATACTGGCTATTCAATGTCAAGAAGCGTTGCAGTAATTAATGGTTTAAAAGATTATGATGTTATTTCTGTATATACAAAAATGGAAGATAACTCCACTCTTGCATTATCTTGTTTAACAAGCAATGAAGCAATAGTTGTTGAACAAAAATATCAAGGCCCAGGAAAAACAGATATAAAGCTATCAATTGACCCTAAAGCCAAGGATTTAAAGTCAGGTGACTACTTTGTTTCTTGTAAACTAAATAATTCCTATGTTTCTCAAGAGCTACCAGAGATTAAGTTAAGATATACTGGCGATGTTTTAAAAGAAATAAAAAACCAAAATCAAAGCATATCAATAACAGAAAAACCAAAATCAGCAACTGGCTTTTTAAGTTTTTCAAAAGCAAAATCTAGTAGTTTTACTTATGTTTTGTTTGGGGTTCTTGTAATTTTAATATTACTAATTATTTTTTCTAAAAATGGCTCTTAAGTTATTTTATCTAATAGCCAATGAGATAGAAATCCGATGCATCCAGATATGAAATAGGCAATACCCGGATAATTAATAAATAACAAAGGGATTGCAAATATCACTCCAATAAGAGGAGTGTGTAAAACATCTCTGTGTTTCATCAAAAACAAAAGCAATGCAAATAAAACAAGTACACCCATTATTATCACAAGTGTTATTTCTTGAGATACGAAAAGATAGATTATTCCAAGTATAACAATAGCATAAAGCACAAAATTATTAAATTGCCCTTTTATCCATGAGCTTTTAAGATCTAAATCAGGTATCAAAGAATATAATGCACAAATAACGTACGCCACAAAGGTGTTTGGTCCAGTTATTTTAAGTATGTCTGCAAAGAACATATAAAATATTATGAACAATATGCTTGCAAACAATATATGATTGATTTTATTCATTATAGCATCTTTTTTTAAACCTTTTATAAATATTATATATGTTTAAAGCTTTATATTTGTTTTGGATTATAATTTTTAGTAAAGGGGAATTGTGAAAAGTTATGGATTTAATCGCATATATTCTTTTAGGGGTAATTCAAGGAATATTTGAATGGCTTCCTGTTAGTTCTCAAGGAATTTCTGTTGTGGTTTTAATGAATATGTTTAATGTTGCGCCACAATTAGCTATTGACATGTCTATATTCTTACATCTTGGAACAGTTATTGCAGCTTTAGTCTATTTTTGGAAAGACATAAAAGAATTATTTACAAAAACAAATTATTCTGATCTTTTAAAATTTAATAAAAATTTAAAATTTGATAACACAACTCAAGTTTCTAGATTTATTTTAGTTTCTGTTTTCTTTACTTTGCTTATCGGTGTTCCAATATATTTCTTAGTTAAACAAAATGTAACAGCAGAGATGGTTGGAATATTAACTATTGCAATAGGTGTGCTTTTGATAATTACTGGGCTATTACAAGTTAAAATTAACAAAGCAAAAAAAGCAATTCCAAAATTTACAGCAAAAGATGCATTCTGGGTTGGTAGTGCACAGGGCCTTTCTGTTATCCCTGGGGTTAGCAGATCAGGAATGACAACAAGCGTGTTATTGTTTAGGGGGAATAATCCAGAAACTGCATTCAAGTATAGCTTTTTACTTTCTATTCCAACAATTTTAATTGCAGAAATTGGATTATTAGTGATTAATGGCTTTGTATTTAGTCCATTGATTTTAGTTTCTGTAGCTATGGCTTTTATATTTGGATACCTAACAATTGGTATGTTAATGAAGATTGCAAGAAAACTTGAGTTTTCATATTTCTGTTTTGTTTTAGGTATTGCCTATATCTTGATAGGCATATTATAGGAGGAAAATAAAATGAGCGAAAATATTTTACATCTAACAGACAAGAATTTTGATGACGAAATTAAAAAGAACAAATTTATTGTTGTTGATTTTTGGGCAGAATGGTGTGGGCCTTGCAGAATGTTTTCAGGGATCTATGAAGAATATTCTAAAGAAAACAAAGATATTGTTTGTGCAAAGATAAACATTGACCAAGCACCAGTAACTTCTGAGAAATATGGAGTCATGTCAATTCCTTCTATTCTGGTTTTTAAAAACGGAAAGCTGGTTGCACAAAAGACAGGTGCTCTTCCAAAAACTATGTTAAAATCATTTGTTGATTCTTATAAATAGGGGATTTTTATGGAATATACTAAAAAACTAACTGTTAAAATTATAGATATTGATGCTGATAAGCCGATTGCTTTGCTTAACAGCAAGACTGCAAGTGATCTTCTTGCAGTGGCACTGAACCGTATAGATGTTAAAAACAACGGAGTATCAAAAATATTTATTCTAGATATCACTGACTCATTGATTGATGAAAACACAATTGGCATTTACAAAGATGTAACAGGCGTTACAAAACTTAAAGATGGAGATAAAGTTGAAGTAAAGGTTGTGCCATCCCCATCTTCTGTTCATCATATTGTTAAAAAAATAAGAAATAATGCTTTAAATGAAACAGAAATAAATGAAATAATTAGTGATGTTGTTAATGACAGATTATCAGAAATTGAAATTTCTGCATTTTTAACTGCTGTTTCAATTAATGGCTTAAATCTTGACGAAACCACAAATATTTGTAAGTCAATGATAGAAGTTGGCAATGTTATAAAGTTTGATGTGCCTCAAGTTCTTGATAAACATTCTATTGGCGGAATAAATGGCAGAGTTTCTATTGTTGTTACGCCAATCATTACTGCTCTTGGCTATGTTATGCCTAAGACTGCATCTAGGGCCATAAGTTCAGCTGCAGGAACTGCTGATTGTATGGAAGTTTTAGGAGATGTTTCTTTTAGTGTTAAAGATATTGAAAAGATGGTATCAAAAGTTGGAGGAATAGTTGCCTGGAATGGAAAGGTAGACCTTTGCCCAGCTGATGATAAAATGATTAAAATAAGGCACAGCCTAGGGCTAGACCCAGAAGGCCTAGTCATTGCTTCTGTTCTTGCAAAAAAGAAAAGCGTTTCTGCAACACACTTGATAATTGATATACCTGTTGGCCCAACAGTTAAAGTTAGAAGCAAAGAAGAAGTTGATAGATGGGCTAGTAAGTTTTTAATAATTTGCAAAGATATTGGAATTAAAGCACAAGTTGTTCAATCAGACGGGGCAGTTCCTTGTGGTAAGTATTTTGGTGCAGCACTAGAAGCAAAAGGCGCATTAGAAGTTCTAGAAAATAAATACTTTGATAACTTTGCAGAAAAGTCTTGTGTGATTGCTGGTCGTCTTCTTGAACTTGTAGAGAGAGTTGAGCCAGGGAAAGGCTATGATCTTGCAAAAGAGACTTTAAAGTCTGGAGCTGCTTTAAATAAGTTTAAGGAAATATTAAAAGCACAAAATGGCAGGATATTTTCTTCTGAAGAAATACCTGTAGCAAATTATAAGCAAGAAATTTTAGCAAAAGATGTCGGAAAGATTGTTGGAATGAATGTTTCAAACCTCACAAAGATTGCAAGAACTGCAGGTGCTCCACATGATAAAGTTGCAGGGCTTGTTCTTAATAAAAAGGTAGGAGACATTGTAAAACCAAAAGAGTTAATTTTTACAATACACGCAAATAGCAAAGAAAAACTAAAGATAGCAACAGAGCTTGCAAATGACACAATGACAGACACTATAAAAATAATGAAAGAAGAAGTTAATCAATGATTGGTTAACTTATCTTTTTTTAAATCTTGCACTGGACAGCTACCCTCCCGAAAACAACCTCTCTTTCTAAAGTCATAATATATTTATGACTTCAAGATTATATTCTGGTCTAATAACTAATATTGGAAATATTTTAGAACAAGGAAGAAGACAAGCAGTTGTTTCTGTAAATAGTATATTACTTAAAACCTACTGGCAAATAGGAAGAAAAATAGTAGAGTATGAGCAAGAAGGCAAAGAAAAAGCAGAATACGGTTCTAATCTTTTAGATAGTTTATCAAAAGATCTTAAATCTAAATATGGCAAAGGATTTTCTCGCAGAAATGTTTCGGATATGCGAAGATTTTATTTAACATATGAAAATTGGCAGACAGTGTCTGCCAAATTAAGTTGGTCACATTACATACAGTTAATAGGTGTGGATTCCATAGAGGAAAGATCATTTTACGAAAAACAATGTATTTCAGAAAATTGGTCTATAAGAGAATTGTCTCGCCAAATTGATTCTGGATTGTTTTATAGATTAATTTCTACAAAAAATAAAACAAAAAAGCAATTGTCAAATTGTGGGCAACTAATAGAAAAACCAAAAGACATAATAAAAGATCCATATATTTTGGAATTTTTAAATATTTCTGAAAATTACAAATTATCAGAAAAAGAACTAGAAACAAAAATAATAAATAAATTACAACAATTTCTTTTAGAATTAGGCAAAGGATTTACTTTTGTTAAAAGACAATATAGGATTACTTTAGATAATGTTGATTATTATATTGATCTAGTATTTTATCATAGGATATTAAAATGTTTTATATTAATAGATTTAAAAACAGGCAAAGTAAATCACTCAGATATTGGACAAATGAACATGTATCTTAATTACTTTAAAGAAGAAGAAAATGGCCCTGAAGACAATCAACCGATAGGAATTGTTCTTTCTGCAGACAAAAACGATTTACTTGTAAAGTATGCTTTTGGAGGAATAACAAATAATCTTTTTGTTTCAAAATATAAGTTATATCTTCCAACAAAAGAGGAATTAGAGAAAATAATTACTTAATGTTCAGTAAATTACAGAATATATTTTTTCAATATCTTTTATTTCTAATTGCCTTATCTTTTTATCGCGTATCTTGTCATCTATGTTTTTGCTTTTCTCAGAAATGTTTCTATCTTTAATATCTCTAGAGAAAAGATTAAGCGCATTACTTACATCTTTGTTAGGATATCTAAAAACCCCTTTTACAAAATCATTATATCTTTTATCAAAATCTTTTTTATTTGGCTTTAAAACTAAGATAGATGAGTCAACAGCAGGAACCGGAAAGAAACATTTTTTGGAAACATTTTTCTTAATTTCTATATCATAATAGCTTTGAGCAAGAACAGAAATTGCATTGTAATTAATAAAACCAGGGATTGAAACTAGCTTTTCTGCAAATTCCCTTTGAACAATCTCAACAATCAAGCAATTACAATCAAGTATTTTTTCAGTAAAAAGAAGAGATATTGAATATGGCAAGAAGGTTGCAATCTTATTAAACTTATAATCTGAAAAGTTTATTTTTAGAATATCAGAATTTATTAAAAGCAGTTTTTTGTTTTCAATTTCTGATTTAAATTCTTGCATTAAAATCTCAAACATCTTTTTGTCTTTTTCTATAGCAATTACTTGCTTTGCCTTTAATAGTATTTGTTTTGTAAGAAAGCCAGTTCCTGGTCCGACTTCTAAGATTACATCTGTTTTCTTGATATCTAGTAAATCTATAACCTTTTCAATCACTTTGTCATCAACAATATAATTTTGATCCAAGTTATGACTAGGTTTAAAATTATATTTTAGCATTTGAGAATAAAGTTCTTTGATCATATTTTAAGAATTCAGAATTTTTTAACAATAGGAACAGTAAACAAAAAGAATTTCTCATCTTCTTTGTTTTCTATTTCTGTAATTACCCTATTTACAATTACTTTTATTGGATCTGGAAACAAATCTATCTTTTTAAGATCATCAAGGGAAGTTATTGGTCCGTTCTTCTCTAAATAGCTCATTAATGCCATTCTGTGTTTTTTCCCAATCATTGGAAGCAAATCAAGCTGATGTCTTCTGGCATTTATTGGCCTAGCATTATTAAAGAAAGCAACAAATCTTTCTTGGTTATTATTAACAATTGTCTCTACTGCCTTTTCTAGTTCTTTTTTTGCTATTGTTGTAAGCCTATCATAAGGTATTCTTTTTATTGGCTTGTCTTCTGTGCTTATAACTTCTTGTAATTTTGGCGTGTCATCACTATACATTTCAAGTAAGGAAAAATTAGAGACACCAATACACTGAATTACTGGCGTGTGCTTGAATTGCACTTCTTTTGTTGCTCTGTCAAGAACAATTGCTTCTTTTTTTATTTCTATCATAATTTTACTTATTCTTCCTTTTTGTATTTGTTTACAAGAGTTAATATTTTCTCTTTGTTATCGTCTGTTATTGCCTTGTTTTTTTCTGCAATCAAATCCAACTCTACTGCATTAGGCAAGATATCTACAATTTTAGTTGCCACCTCATTAGGCAATTCCATGTCTTGCAATTCCTTTTTCAGTTTTTCTGCTTTTAATGGTGTTAATTTTGCAAATTGCTTTGCATGTTCTAGTGCCATCTTCTGCTCATAATTAAGTTCTTTGTCTTTTCCTTTTTCAGTTAAGATTTTCTTAATTTCTGCAAGACTTAAATCATCAACATAGGTTGGGTTATTTATCATTTTTTTTCACCTTTTGCTATTTGTTTGATTATTTTAAGATGCACTCTGTGTGTTATTATCTTTTTTGTTTTGTTTCCTTCTTTTAATTGAACTATTGGGCAATCCCCTTGAAAGCCAATAACTTTTCCAGTAATCCCGTCTACTCTTCTGTGTGGAATACCAGAATGAACTGAACTATTTACATTTACTTGAACAACATCATCAACTTTTATTGGTTTAATCAATTGATTAACTGTTGTCTTGTCTCTTACATTTCTTTTAAATCTTCTTCGTGTTAAAGATCTTTTTCCTTTTGCCTTTTTGTTTGCCATTTTTATCTCATTCCTTTTTTTATTTTTTTAAAATTTAATATATAATTATTGAGGCAAAAAGCTTTTATAAGGCACTACATACGAAATAAAACCCTAACAAAACCAATCACAAAAATTAGCAATATTAACCAAAACTGCACAAAAGGTTAATGAAAAACACCAAAAAAGCAGTTTATAAATGCTTGGGTATATAAATTATATATATAAATATTTGCTTTTTACTATAATATAAAGGAGAAAATAACATGGAATATAAAATTGTTAATCTAGTTGCTTCTAGTTCTCTAGGCGCTGGTCTTGATTTGTATAATCTAGCAACAGCGATACCAGAAGTCGAATATGAGCCAGAGCAGTTTCCTGGTGCTATCCTAAAAATGGATGAGCCAAGAGTTTCTTTACTTCTTTTCAAGAACGGAAACATAATTATTTCAGGTGCATCATCAGAAAAAGACATAAAGACAGCAATAAAAAAAGCTACAAAGATAATTGGCGAAGTACAAAAAGGCGTTGTTCTAAAGGAAAGAGTAAGCTATAAGATTGTTAATCTTGTTGCAACATCAAACCTTAATAAACAGATAGATCTTTTTAATGCAGCAGTAACTTTAGATAACATAGAATATGAGCCAGAGCAATTTCCTGGTGCAATAGTAAGACTATTCAATCCAAAGCTAACAATGCTTCTTTTCAAGAACGGCAAACTAATATGTGCTGGTGCTAAGTCAGAAGAAGATATTGTTAAGGGTCTTAACAAGCTAAAGAAAGTACTTGCTAGTGCCAAAAAGAAATAGTATGAAAGCAGCAAGAAAATTTAATTTTTATGCCTCAAAAAAGGCGACTAATGCTTCTAGGCGATTAAAAGATAGATTTACTGGTTCTATAAAGAAAGGACAATCTATAGAAGCATCATTAAAACCACTTGTTTCTTTTTCTAAATCTTTGGTTCGTGATAATAAACGCGGTAGTGTAAAAAAAGGTCTAGTTTATAACCCGTTTGCTAAAGAGGTAGTTAGAAAAAATCCAGGAATGATGAAATCTTTCTTTACTCTTTTTAAAGATAAAACAGCAACAGAGATTAAAGATCTCAATGGCAACTACATTATAAGAAGAACTTACAAGAGAAAACCGAAGATGAGTAATATTGAAAAAGGAGAACATGGTTTTAATATTAGTGAAGGTTTTGTAATGGATGTTAAGGTTGATGGAAAAACACGAAGGCTTTTTATTAAAGCTGAAGAAAATTCAGAAAATTTAAATCATAACACTTATAGTCAATATTTTGGAACCCAGATACAAAAGATTTTTGGCCTTAGCACCATAGATGCTCATCTTGCATATACTGAAATTGGAAAAAAATCAACAACTGGCTTTTTTGTTTCAGATTTTACTGATCTTATAGAATTTAGAAAGGCTAAAAAACAAGGGCTAATCTCTAAACAAGAATACAAAGATTTTTTAAAAAAAGTTAAAGAAATTGATAGAAATATAAATAGAGAACTTCCAAATCTAAGACTTGAACTTACAAAAGATAAAGTTGTAATTAAGGATTTTTTGCCTAAAAATGTTTTTATTGATTTAAAGACAAGACAACTTTATTTTTTTGATCCTTGGCTTGCAAAAGATAGCCTTTATACCAAGGTTTTTTTCTTTCTTCAAAGAACTACAAATATTAATATTTAGATAAACTATGCTAAAATATAAAAGAACAAATGCCAAAAATAGGCCTACAAACCCTAAACTCAAACCTAAAGGCAAAACAACTAAAAAACTTTATTCTGGATTTTCAAATCTACTTTATAAAAAGAAAATAAAACTGTTCAGTGAAAATCTTTTAAATAAAAGAGCAGCACAAGGTCCTGCCATAGTTCTTGGAACACACGACTTAAAGCCATTAAGGATAGAGCCTTTTCTAATACAAACAATGTCAAAAAAACACATACATTGGATATCCAGTTTGGCAATAAGGCCTTTTGGTAAAAGAATAGTTATTTCAAAAACACCAGTTTTAAATAAATTAACTAAAGGCCTAGAAAATATAGAAATAGACAGAAGAAATCTTACGGTTGCAGAAACTAGGCGAATGGTTTCAGAAGGAATAAATATTTTAAAAGAAGGAAAAGTACTTGGTGCCTTCCCAACAGCGTATACTGAAAGCACAGCTGGTTTTGGGCATTCCGGGGCACTATATATAGCAAACAAAGCACAACAAGAGCTTGGTATTAAAATCCCTATTATTTTAGTTTCAATAAAGAAAGTTAAAAATAAATATCATGTTATACAACAAGAAGTAAGTCTTCCTGATAAAGTTGATAGAAACACAAGGCAGAGATTGACTAATGAATATATTTCTAAATTACAAAGATTGTATGCTTGCCTCCCAAATAACTAGTTTGGAATAAAGAAAAACCAACCATTTAAAAACCTTATCTAATATATATTATTTGTTAGCGACCATAGGAATGGAGAAACACCTGGACCCTTTCCGAACCCAGAAGTAAAGTTCATTTCCGATTTTGTTTGCACTAAGTTCTTTCTTGGAGCGGCAAGTTAGTTGCTAACTTAAAAATTTTAATCTTTTTTTAAAATGTTTTTTTTTCTAAAATATATTTCTTTTAAAAACATAATGGCTCTAATTATTTATGCATATTTTAATAAGAGTTGACTTTCAATGAAGAAGATTAAGAATTTTTTTTCCAAATATTGGTTAGTAATTTTGATTGCGGTTTTGATTTTTGTGTTGGGACTTGCAATAAGAGCGCATATTCTAAGATACGAGTATATGTTTGAATATGACCCTTATTGGCATCTTAGAGCAACAGGCTATGTTGTTCAAGGAGATCTCCCAGCAAATGATCCATTAGGTTTCTATCAGCAAGGCGGGACAAAATATAGTGGCTGGCCAAATTTCTTGTGGTATTTTACAGCAGCAATCTATACAATAACTACTTTTGGAGCGCCCTATAATAAATGGTTATTGATGGAATATGCAAGATGGCTTCCTGCAATATTTGGTGCCTTAATTTCTGTAGCCATGTTTTTCTTAGGTAAGAAAATGTATAACACAAGAACAGGTGTTGCTATGGGAGTAATGGCAGCAACAGTTCCTGCTTTTGTTTATAGAACAATGGGTGGTTTTTTTGAAGAAGATTCTTTAGGTTTCTTGTGGCTAGTCTTAGGTTTTATATTCTTAGTAATGGCTATACAAAACAGACATAAATTAAAGAACTGGTTAATATATTCAATAGTAGGTGCGTTTTTCTTTTTCTTGATGGCAATAACCTGGGATATGTTTTTGTTAATTCCTTTGGTGCTGGTTTCTTATTTTGGAACCATGTTAGTATACATGGCCATAAAGAAAATAGACAAAAAAGAAATACTTGCTTTTTCAAAAGTATTTTTGACTTGTTTTTTGTTGTTCACAATTGTTACTACTATGTATAGTGGAACAAGGTGGATAAAGAGAACATCAGAGTATGTTACAAATTATTTGCCAATCTCTACAGACAACATAGACAGAATAAACAAAGTAAATGTTGCTCAAGAAGATGTGATTGGAGCAACAGTTGGTGAAGAAAATACTGGTAAGCAATTCTTTTTGGAAAAGTATAGTCTTTTAGTGGTTATTCCGTTTTTGGCTTTACTAGTAATTCCGTTATATTTGATATTTGGAAAATACAAAAACAAAGAAAAAGAAGACAATGATCATAAACATGACAATATTGATTATTTTGTTTTGATAATTTTCTTCTGGATATTAATTACAGGGTTTATGGCTTGGACAAAACTAAAGTTTACTTATACTTTAGGATTGCCAATTGCTGCAGGATTTGGTTTCTTGTTTTTCTTAGCAACAGAAACGATACAAAATAAATCTTTAGCTTATAAAAGAACATTAACAATTATCTCTGCAATTTTCTTAATAGGTGCAATTGCTGCTGGTAGTTTCTTTGTCATGAGCAAGGTCCCTCCAATTGTTGAAGAAAAGAATTGGCAAAATGCAATGTTTTGGGTAAAAGATAATTCTTCAGAGAATGCTAAAATCTTTAATTGGTGGGATTCTGGACACTGGATAGCATATTTTACTGAACGAAAAGTAAGCACAGATAACACAAACGCATATGCTGAAGGCACAAAAGATTTTGGTATGTTTTTGATTTCTGAAGATCTTAATTTTTCAAAAGAGATGTTAAAGGAATATGATGCTGATTTTGTAATGACAGAATCATCTTATCTAACCAGAATGTCTTCTTTTGCAGTTTATGGTTATTGGACTACTAACTTTAGTGATCCTAGAGTTACAAAATATACAGGCATAGGTCTTGGCTGTTCTAAAGTTGTTACACCAATATCAGGAGCTGTAAGCTATAACTGTCAAGGAAATGTATTACCTGAAGAAGAGATGGTAAAAATAAAAACTGAGTATCACACAGTGCCTGACCAAATAATGCAGGGGTTGCCTGTATATCTTTATAAAGAAAAAGACAACTCAAGGATTTATTTAATAAATGCTGCGATAAATAAAACAATATTTGCAAGAGTTTGGTTTAATGATACGACAATTGAGCCTTTTATGGAGCTTGTCTATTCATCTGGAGATGTAAGAGTTTACAAAGTTAATAAGGACAAATTAAACTAGGAAAATAAAATGAACTATCTAATCTTGATATTAAGTTGTTTAGTTTCATTTATTGCGTCTTTTTTTGCGATAACGCAATTTAAAAAATTCTTTGTGACTAGGGGAATAATTGCTGTTGATCAGCAAAAGAAAGAAAAGCCAACTTTGCCACAATCAGGTGGTATGCCAGTATTTTTTGGCTTTCTAATTGGCATTATGTTCTTTGTTTTGCTTTCTACTTTTTATTTTCATACAGACGTAGTTTTGATAATTGCAACAACTCTTTCAATTTTAATTGCAACATTAATTGGCTTTTTTGATGATATAAATATTAGTAAAGAACCAGTAAAGAACATTTATGGGGACTTAGAGATTAGGGTTGGGCTTCCACAATGGCTAAAGCCTCTTTTAACTATTCTTGCAGCAACCCCTTTGATTGCAATAATGGCAGGGGACTCTACAATGGGTATCCCTTTTATTGGCACTGTTAATTTTGGAGTGTTTTATGCTCTTTTAATAGTTCCAATCCTTTTTGTGGTTATAACAAACTCAACAAATATGCTTGCAGGTGCTAATGGTTTAGAGGGGGGGCTAATGGCAATAGTCATGATCTCTCTAGGCATCTTTTCAATTATTAATGGCAGAACAGAAGCTGCAATTATCTCGTTTGTTGCTTTGTTTGCATTAATTCCTTATCTTCTAAATAACTGGTATCCTGCAAAGATGCTTCCTGGAGATTCATTGACTTATCTTTTTGGTGCAACTTTTGCAAGCATTGCTATAATTGGAAATATTGAGAGTTTTGCTTTATTTATTTTTATTCCTTGGGGTATTGAAATAATTCTGAAACTACGAGGGAAATTAAAGGTCAGAAGCCTTGGTGATCTCCAAGAGGACGGGACACTAAAGATGCCTTATAAACGCATTTATTCTTGGACACACATAATGATGTTTCTCCCTACTTTATTTAAAAAACGCTTTACAGAAAAGCAAGTCACTTGTGGCATTCTCCTTGTAGAGGTCGCAGTTTGTATTTTAGGCTTTATTTTGTTTTTATAGGTTATAGATATGATTGACAAAAAACTAAAAACAATGATTGAAAGAAATAACTTGGCATTGGCAACAATAGACAAAAGCAATAAGCCAAATGTTGTTTTTGTTTCTTGTGTAAAAGTAGTTTCTAAATATCAAATTCTAATAACAGACAACTATATGAACAAAACAAAAAGAAATATTCTTGATAACAAAAATTGTTCAATTGCAATTACTGATTCTAAACAGGATTGCGGTTATCAACTTAAAGGCACAGCAAGGTATTTTTCTTCAGGAAAATGGACAAAGCAAGTAAAAGCACTAAAGGAAAACAAAGGGCTTCCTGCCAAAGGCGCAGTTGTTGTTACAATAAAAGAGATTATAAATCTAGCTTAATATTTAAAAAAATCAGTTATTCTTTTTTGCGTCTTTATTTCTTTGTAAAGCTCTGAGTGTTTTAGCCAATGGTTTATCCCGTTCCTTATTCTTTGATTAATAAATTCTGTTGCTTGCTCTAAAGAATCAAAGACATATGGCTCTTTTGTTAATGCTTCTTTTACTGTCTCTCTTATCACCCAAACGCCCTTAGAATTATAGCTTGGAGAGATATCTCTAAAGACAATAACTGATGCTTGTCTCTTTCTTTTATAGAGATACTTAGCAACTTCAATTCTTGCTGCATAATACCCGCCAGTCACACTACTTGCATATTTCTTTCTTGGGCCGTTAAGTTCAAAATCCTTCCAAATATTTTCTCCTTGCATCTCTATCTGCTCAAAGCCCCAGATTCTTGGAATGAACAACACATAAAAGATGTTTTGATAGAACATAAAAGAAAACACCTCATATTTGTCAATTGTTCCAAAATCCAGAAGAGCATTTTCAATTATGTCTTTAGAAATAACATCATCAGTTGAAGTTATTGCCCATCTTGTTGGAACCAGCACTCTGTTCTTGCCTATTCCTAGAAGACCCATGGATAATATTTGTTCTATCTTATAAACATCATCAAGTTTATTATTCAGTTGTAATATCCCTTCTTTTGCCTTAAGGTCAGTATCATTAACAACCTTGTCAATACTTTGTGGTATCTTGACATTATCAATAATCTTAAGATCCTCAAGATTATATGAAAAATTATTTATTCCAGAATAGTTTTCATTGACAAGTTTGCTTTTCTTTTCATCTAGCCCAACCTCAATCTCTGTTGTTTTTTCTGATTGAGATAACAATTGTATTTCTGAAAGATTTTTATCAAACTTTGTGGCATCTGTTTTTTTAAAGCTCTTGAAAGTAAAGACTTGCTTTGCTCTTTCTTTTTCTATTTCTTCTGGTTTTTGTTTAACCCAGGCCTTAGGGTCAGAAGATGTTGCTATAGTTTGTTCTGTAAAAAAACCAGGTCCTACAAGTAGATCAGGATAGTTATTTTCATAAACTAGATTAAATGGTTTGGAAAAGACCTGTTTTTTAGTTTTCATTAATAGAATATAGTGTTATAAAAATTTATAAAAGCTTTTAAAAATAAGTAATATTTAAATATGTTTTTAGCTTATAATAATTCGATTAATATGACTAATATTTCTAAAAATATCAAACAACGAGGTATAACACCGATTGTTACAGTAATAATTCTAATTGTAATTTCTACAATTTTAGTTCTATTGATATTATCTTTTGGTCGGGAACACACAAACAAGAGCCTTGAAAGAACTAATGATATAGACAATTTTACTGTTTCAGATGCTGAAAGCTTTATTTATCCAAAAGAGATGCAAAATGGAGTATTGTTATTTAATTATAATCCTCCTGCAGATATTGAAGATAAAGAAATAACAATTACTGGTTATAAGATTGCAAATGTTTCAGGCATGGAACCAATACAACTTGAGACGCCATTTACTTTTTCTGCAAATTCTCAAAATGTTTTGGTGCTTGATTGTTTATATGAGCATAGTGTTAAAGACAAGGTAGATTTAAAGCTAATAACAGCTGATTACAAATACATAGATATTAGTGTTAGAGATCCAGACATGGTTTGTTCTTCTGGTGGTACTGGTACAGAAGAAGACCCGATAGTAGTATGTAATGCAGATGACTTAAATGCAGTAAGGTTAAATCTTGATGCAAATTACGTTCTTGGAAAAGACATAGATCTTAAATGTTATTCAAGAAGAGAAGAAGAGGGCTGGGAGCCAATCGGCACTGATTTTGAAAATGGTTTTAATGGCATTTTTGATGGTCAAAATCACACAATAAGTAATCTATATATAAATACAGATAACGATAATATTGGGCTTTTTGGATTTGTAGCATATAATGAAGGAAAAACTATAGAAATAAAAAATTTAATTTTAAAAGATGTAAATATTACTGGCAATCAAAATGTAGGAAGTATTGCTGCAAATTTTGCAATGTATGCTATAATTTCTAATGTTCATTCTTCAGGCACAATTAATGGAGAAAGTTACGTGGGAGGATTAGTTGGAAAAAACACTTATGGCGGTTTTAATTCAATTGGTGGAGATTTAAATTTTTCAAGTTTCACTGGGCAGATAAATTCTAGTGGAGCTTATGCTGGTGGATTAATTGGAAGAAATTTTGGCAATATTGAAAATAGTAATTCAAATATAATTATTAATTCAAATGGAGACAATGTTGGAGGCATTGTTGGCGACAATAAAGGCATTATAAGCAAAGTACACTCAAAAGGATCAATTACTAGTTCTGGAAACTATGTTGGTGGTACAATTGGAATAAATGGAGGAAAAATTTATAATTCCTATTCTTTATGTGAGGTTTCAGGAAATGATTATGTTGGTGGATTAGTGGGTATGAACAAAATTGGAAGTGGTATGGGTTTTCCACCTACTCCTAGTGGCTATATTTATTATTCTTTCTCAGCTGGCAGGGTGACTGGTGTTTCAAATGTCGGGGGGTTTGTTGGAGGTGGTAATGCAAGCGATATTTATTATTCAGTATATGATACAAATACTTCTGAGCAATCAGATACTGGCAAAGGAGCCCCAAAAACAACAGAAGAAATGAAACAACAACAAACTTATGTTGGTTGGGATTTTACAAATGTTTGGGCAATTGATCCAAACAAAAATAATGGTTATCCTTATTTAATATTTAATACAGGAGATTAGATAAAATATGAAAAAATTAAATAATAAAGGAGTATCAGCAATAATCATAACTGTACTTTTAGTTTTTGTTGCTGTAATTTTAGGAGGAATATTACTAAGTTGGGGTCGTGGCTACACAGACAAAGGAGTAAACCAAGCCCAAACAGTAACTGAAACAAAATATAATGCAAGCGATTTTGTTTATCCAGAAAAAATAGATGCTGGGGTTGTTAAATTTAGGTATAGCCCACCAGCAGATTTAGAATCACAAAACATAGAAATTACAAAATACAAAATTATTTCAGAAAATAAAGAAAGTGAAGAAAAAACATTTAACACACCACTAATTTTAGAAGAAGGAGTTAATACTTTTGATTTAGAAAATTTTTTTGATCTTGGTGTTGCAGATTCAAAAGTAACTGTTGTTCTAATAACTTCAGATAATAAATATATAAATTTGGAAAACATCTCAAACACAAACGCAAAAAGATTAAAAGTAGAAACCCCGACAGCAGACCCTGCACCAGGGTTGTTTAATAGCTCTATATCTGTTTCATTAAGTTGTGCAACAAAAGGTGCAACAATCTATTATACTACAAATGGGTCTACACCAACAACAGCAAGTTAGAATTTAAAGGAGGGGGAAAAGCAATACAAATTACCCAAACCACCACTCTCAAAGCAATAGCTGTTAAAGAAGGATATGAAGATAGCGATATCTTTGTTGGAAACTATATAAAAAATAAGGTATCAGCAGACCCAATAGATCCAATAGGCAGAGAAGAAGATATAGGTGGTGGGTCAGTAAGACCCCCAACCCCAAGACCATAGATAAAATCTATTCTCCAAGATCTAGATGAGGCAAGCATTTCTTGCTTCATTATTTTTTAAATCTCTTTTTCTTCTTTTTCATAACATTTATATATTCTTTTATCTAAATATATTTAGATAAAATATATTAAATTTGGTGAAATAATGTCTGTAGCTAGAAAAACTGAAACTAACTTACCAGAGGTCTATAAGCCTAAAAGAGGACCAAAAGCAATAATTGATTATTTCTATAATAAAATAAATATAAGAGAAAGCATATTGATTGTTCTTTTTGCAATTATTGTTAATATCTTGATTTATTTGCTATTAAAAGGCCAAGATATAGGCTTTTATATACTTAATCAGTTTCTAACAGGAGTTATTCTAACATGGCTACTCTTAGGCTTAGCAATCTTTCTAATAATGTACTTTATAAGAGGGCAAAAAGATCTTCCAAAAAGACCTTATGAAAAAGTTCTTTCTACAATTGCTGCATTTAGAGCAACATCAATCATCTACACAATTCTTTGCACATTGATTGTCTTTATATTATTTCCATCATTGATTTCTTCTCTTCAAATGCTTGCAGTTAACCCAAATTTAATAAATAGCACAACACTATTCCCAGAATTAACATTCGCAAACACAATTGGCTTAATATTATTATTTTTATTAACAATATTCATGATTGTTTATTGGATAATAATGCTTTACGAGTTTACAGAAATTGGATTTAAAGTTAAAAAACCAATCTACAAGATTGCATTAACTTTATTGTTAATGGCTTTAATTTTCTTTATAAGCCTTATATAATTTCTTATTTTTAAATAGTTTTTAATTATGTTCAATATATTTAAAAAAACACCAAAACAAGAAAATAATCAAGAATTAAAAAAAAACACAGGAATTTTTATTGATGCCTACTACAAAGAAAGCCAACTTTTTGTAACTATTAAAAAAGATCAAAAAAAAGAAACCTATCCAGTAGACTATCAACCCTACTTCTATCTTTCTTTAAACCAAAAACTTAATTCTGAAGATATTGAAAATCTAAAAACCCAGGAAAATGTTCTAGGAATTATTCAAAAAGAAGAAAACACCTACAAGCTGGTTTTTGAAACAGTAGAGGATTTAGTAAAGACCAGAAATCATATTCTTGAAAATAATGCTTTCCCAGATAAGAAATATAAGTTGTTTGAATATGACATTCCTTTTGTCTATAGGTTCTTAATGGATAAAGGCCTAAGTAATTTTAAACTCGTAGATTACACTTTAGATGATCAAGGAAAGATAACAGATATTATCCCAAAATCAGATATGAGTTTAGATGGTTTATTGTCCTGTGTCTTTGACATAGAAGTGCTAGTTCCAGAAAATTTATCTTTTCCAAAACCTGGCGTTGACAAAATCATTTCAATTTCTTATGCTGATACAAACAAAGACAAAGCAGTATTCTTTTTAATAGATAAAAAAGACGATCTTGAAAAAAGAAAAGAAGAGCTAAAAAAACATTATCAGTTTTTAGACATTAGGCTTTTTAATGATGAAGCAAAGTTAATAGATGGTTTTACAGAATATGTAAATTCTAAAAACCCAGATATTGTTTACACCTACAATGGCATATTTGATTTTGAATATTTAGAAAAAACCTACAAGGCACGAACAGGAAAAAACTTAAAATTCTCAAATAGTCGGTTGGTCTTTTCAAGATCACAACACAAAAAAGTAAATCTTGAAGGAACTGTTCATATAGACATCTATGCCTTAATGAGATTATTAAGATATCTGCAAGTTTTTAATTACCCTAAGCTAGATTTAAATTCCTTGTATTCAAAACTGACAGGAAATCCAAAGCTTACACTTACTCCAAAAGAAATGAGAGAATATTATCTTTCAGATAAATATTACAAGATCATAGATTATAATCTTGATGATATTTTAGCAACTTTAGAACTTGCAAACAACTACACTCCAATTGCTTTTGAAATTTCTGATTTTATTAACTACCCTGTTAATGACATTGTTTTTTCTTCTGCAGGAGCAATGGTTGAAAGATTATTTTTCAAATATTATTATAATAAAAACAAGATTATTCCAAACAAGCCAAGAGGAGAAGAAATTGCAGAAAGACAGAAACACACCTTTATTGGAGCATTTGTTAAAGCCCCAATTCCTGGCCTTCACAAGAACATAGCAGTTCTGGATTTTAGAAGCTATCACATATCAATTATGATGTCCTATAACATTTCTCCAGAAACTGTTGATTGTTCTTGTTGTGAAAAAACAAATGTTATTGCTGGCCACTACATATGCAAGAATAAAAGAGGCTTTGTTCCAGAGATATTAGAAGAATTATTGGCTTTAAGAGCAGGCTATAAAGAAAAAGCAAAACAGCTATCTAAAGACACACAAGAATACAGAAACATGTATGCTAAACAATATGCCTTAAAGATATTTTTAGCATCAACCTATGGCTATATGGGCTTTGCTGGTGCTCGCTGGTATTCTAAGCCATCTCTTGAAATCATGTATCATCTAGTGAGATCCAAGATTCAAGAAGTTATTAAAGAATTTGAAAAGCTTGGTTATCTAGTAATTTATGGAGACACAGATTCTTGTTTTATTGATTTTAGAAATGTTGAAAAACTAAAGGAAGACATAAATTATGTTAATTCTATTATTCCTAAAGCTATGCATCTAGAACTAGAAGACATATATTTGTCAGGATTGTTTGTGCGTGCAAGAGACAAGGAAAGAGCAGCAAAGAAGAAATATGCTCTTCTTGATTATAATGGAAACCTCAAGATAAAAGGCTTTGAGTATGTAAGGCATGATTGGTGTCCTCTTGTTAAGGAAACACAAAAAGAAATTTTAAAACTTGTTTTAAAAGAGCAGGACTCAAAGAAAGCACTAAAGTATGTGCAGTTAATAATTGAGGATTTAAAGAAAAAAGAAATTCCAAATTCTAAATTGATTATTCAGACTTTTGTTCACAAGTCCTTAGAAAGCTACAAGACCCTTAATCCTGCAATGGCAGCAGTAAAGAACGCTAAAAAAGCTGGTAAGAAATTTAAGGTTGGGGATCTTGTAGAATATATTATTACTGACAAATCAGGAAAGACAATTTCTGACAAGTCCCAGATTGCTGAATTTGTTAAGGAAAAAGATTATGATTCTGATTATTACATTAACAACCAGTTAGTTCCTGCAATACTTCCAATACTTGGGGAGTTAGACATCTCAAAAGACGAGCTAATCACAAACACCAAGCAAACAGGCCTAATGGATTTTTAAAGTTTGTATTTTTGCTATTTTTTTAGGTTATTTCTTAAATATTACAAAAAAAGTCAACTATTGGTTTTATTAAGTAAAAATTCCAAAATATATTAAAAGAAACTCATTTAAATTGTTTTGTTCTTAAAATATGTGTGGTGTAAAAATTACACCAAAATGATGCAAGGAGTTTAACATGAGAATGAGTGTTTCAACAGATGGTTTTATGGACTTGGTTTTAAATAAAGCAGTAGAGTTAGGTATTGCAAAAACAAAAAACGAAGCTCTAAGGATGGGTATGTTGTCTTTTAACAAAGAATATGGAATTGTAAAAGATATAGAACTTGAATTGGTTGCAAAAAAAATGCAAAAAGAACAAGAACTAATGAAAAAGAAAAATCAAAAATATATCCCTTATGATAAAGCCATGAAAAAATATAAGCACCTCTTGGATAAACTATGACTGAATGGAAGATTGATACTATACCAAATTGGGATAGATATTTTCGTAAATTTGATAAAAAAGTTCAAATTCGCATTTTGAAGAAAATTTTTCAACTTATGACGATGTCAAATCATAGACGATTACATCAATCAAAATACTGCGTAGAAGAAGTTGGACAATATCGTATTTGTTTTGTTGTTGAAGAAGCAACAAAAACCAAATCAATTCATTTTGTAGGGAATCACAAACAATATGAAAATTGGTATGAGGAATAACATCACTTCTGGTTTTTTCTGTTCCAGATAGCAAGAGTCTCTGGAGAGAACACCCCTTCTTCTGTTATAAATTTATCAATTAATTCGCTTGGAGTGATATCAAAAGATGGATTTTTAAGCACAAGATTTTTTGGCCTGCCGTCTTCTGCTTTCCAAACCTCATCAGTATCTCTTTCTTCTACAGTTTCATTTAAAGAAACAAAAATATCTGTTTCTATACAATGAGTTGAAGTTAGAACAATATGTGGTGTCTTAAAATGCTTGGCGGCAATGCTAATTGTGTGTGTTCCAATCTTGTTCATGATAGAACCATTATGAAGAACAACATCAGCGCCTGTCAAAAACAAATCTGTTTTTTTAAGATATGATGCAACAGAGGAATCTACAATTTGTGTGGTCTTTATGCCATATTCACATAAAGCTTTGGCAGTAATCCTTCCCTGATATTTTGGTCTGGTCTCTGTGCATATGACTTCAAAGTCAATACCATTATCATAAGCCTTTTTAAATGCCATTTCTACAAGATTAGAATGGCAATGAGTAAGTATTCTTGAGCCGTTTGTTATTAACTGCGCAGAATATTCAGCAATAAGATCATTGCCTTTTTTTGTGTTTCTTTCATAGTGTTCAATATAGTCTATCAATATGTCTCTATTTGTCATGCTAGGATATTTGTTTGCCATGTGCCAAATATAAGAAAGAGAATTTCTAAGTTTTGGCTCATTTGGTCTTTGAGAAATCAAATGGTTTATGTTTTTTACTACATCTCCCAAAAAGTCGTTTCCTTCTAGTTTGCTTTTAGATATGTGTTCTTTTATGCCATTTACTGCTGCAAGTTCAATCTTACTAGCACCCTGTATTTTTATATCTTTTATATCTTTTGCAATTCTTTGAATTTCTCTATCTATCATATATTTCACATAATTTTTGTTATTATTCTCTATATATCATAAAATAGATTTATATTTAAAGGTTTCTTATCTATAAATAATATATCTCTTTTTATATAATATTTATATTTTATGTTTAAAGATAAGATAACAAGCCAGGGGGAATGAATTTTGTCAGGAATGCAAAGCAGTAGGGTTGTTGCACAAGATGCTAACAGCGAAAAAGTACAAAGAAGCGATGATGAAGAACTAGAGGAGTTTTTAAAAGCATCACTTCCAAACATCTATGTTGTAGGTGTTGGAGGTTCTGGTGGCAATAGCCTTGACAGAATGAATCAGACAGGTATTGAAGGAGCAATAATGATTGCTATGAATACCGATGCCCAGGCATTATTAAAGATTAGAGCAGACAAGAAAATGTTAATTGGCAAAAAAACCACAAGAGGCCTTGGTGCAGGATCAAACCCTGAAGTTGGAAGAGTAGCAGCAGAAGAATCAAAAGAAGAAATTAAAAATGTATTAAAAGATGCTGACATGGTTTTTGTAACTTGTGGCCTTGGTGGTGGAACAGGAACAGGGGCAATTTCAGAGGTTGCTAAAATTGTTAAAGAAAAGAAAGCACTTTGTATAGGTGTTGTAACCTTGCCATTTGCTGTTGAAGGAAAGCAAAGAATTGAAAATGCATTAACTGGTCTTGAAAGATTAAAGAAAGAAGTCGATACTTTGATTATTATACCAAATGACAAAATTTTAGAGATTGCACCTGATTTGCCATTACAGATTGCTTTTCAAGAGGTTGACAAGATCTTAACACAATCAGTTAAAGGAATAATTGAACTAGTAACAAAAGCAGGAATAATTAATCTTGACTTTGCAGATCTAAAAACCATACTTTCAAATGGCGGTCTTGCAATGATTGGCGTGGGTGAAAGCTCAGTAAATAAAAACAACAATGATTCAAGAGCAATGGAAGCTGTAGAAGATGCATTAACCTCTCCATTGCTTGATATAGAGATCAATAATGCAAAAAAAGCTTTAGTAAACGTTTTGGGTGGCCAAGACATGACTCTTAAAGAAGCAGAGCTGATAGTTGAAACAGTAGCATCAAAGATTAGCCAAGATGCCCACATAATCTGGGGGGCAATGATAGATGAAGACATACCAAGAAATTCAATTAAAGTTATGGCAGTAATTGCAGGTGCTGATATTCCATACTTAAGTGATATTGTAGGCAACAACACAAATAAAAAAGAAAATTTAGATCTAGATATTGAAAAAATTTAAAAGTGAATAAAAAATGGCAAATAAGATAAAAGAATTTTTTGAATCTTCAAAAAGAATTTTATTAATTTCCAAGAAACCAAGCAGGAAAGAATTTTGGTTAATGGCAAAGATTGTAGGTATTGGAATGATTGTTATTGGAGTTATTGGTTTTATAGTAAGAATAATTATGAACATAATAGGCGGGAAAGTATGATATTTACAGTTAGAACAACGGTTGGTCAAGAAAGAGTTGTTATTGATATTCTTCACCATAGAATAAAAGAAGAAGGGCTTCCTGTTTATTCTTTAGTGGAGATGGCAGATCTTAAAGGCTATATCTTGATAGAAGCACAAGAAGAAAAGACAGTAGAGCTATTGATTCATAATGTGCCACACATTAAGGGTGGGCAAATGGTTACAGGAAATATTGATATTAAAGAAATAGCTGGAATCCTAGAATCCAGACCATTAATGAGTTCTATTAAGCCTGGCCAGACAGTAGAGATAATACTTGGTCCTTTTAAAGGCTCAAGAGCAAAAGTAACAAGAGTAAATGTTGCAAAAGAAGAAGTGGTTATTGAGTTGTTTGATGCAACAGTAAAAGTTCCAATAACTATGAAAGCAGAAAATATTAAATTATTAAACTAAAGAGGGATGTGAAAAATATATGCCAACAATAAAAGTTTTAGTAGATGCAGGAAAAGCAAGTGCAGGTCCACCACTTGGTCCAGCTTTAGGGCCAATGGGTGTTAACACAATGGAAGTTGTTAAAGAAATAAACAGAGTAACAAAGGAATTAGAGGGTATGCAAGTGCCTGTTAAAGTCCATATTAATTCAGATAAAAGCTATTCTGTTGAAGTCGGTGCTCCATTAACAAGTGCATTAATAAAAAAAGAATTAAATATTAAAAAAGGCTCAGGAAAAGCAGGAACTGAAACTGCTGGGAACTTAACTTTTGATAAGGTCCTGAAAATAACAAAAGCAAAGTATGGCCAATTAAGTGCAAGATGTTTAAAAGCAGGAATTAAAGAAGTTTTTGGAACCTGTAGATCTCTTGGAGTTAATATTGATGGAAAAACACCAGCAGAGGCTTTAAAGGATTTAAATGCAGGAAATTACGATTCCAAGATCAACTAATTCTCTTTTTTTCTTTTTTAGCTAATTTTATAAACCTTATTATCTTTATATTTACTATAATATATTTAGGGGAATAAATATATGAGAAAAATATTCATATTTGCATTTTTAGTATTAATGTGTGGTGCAGTTTTTGCTGACTTTTATGTAGGTGAAATTATCGCACCAAAAGTAGTGCTTGAAGACACTAATTTTGATGTAAATGTTGTTGTTGTTAATAATTCTAGTGTGTCTACAGATGTAAATCTAAGAGTAGAAGTATATAATCCTAAATCAGATCGTCTTTTTGATGTAAATTATAATACAGAAGACGGCAACCCAATACATATTGGAGCAAACGATTCCAATAATATTTTAGTAAATATTACAATTTCAGACACTAACGCCTCTACTGCTCAACATCTTATTAGAGCAACAGTATTAACACCTGATGAAAGACCTACAAACAATAGTGGGCAAGTGTGGTTCATGATCAAACAAGCACAAAAGAATGTTCCTGTTCCTGATATGCCAATATATTTTGGGTTTATTATTGCATTTATTGCTATAGTTTTTTTAACAAATAGAGAAGAAAAAAAATGAACAAAACAGAAATAGACATTTTAAAAAAATCAGGAAATATAAATAATAGAGCACAGAAACTTGCAAAAAAAATAATTAAACCAGGCATTTCTTTTCTAGAGATAGGAACACAAATAGAAAATTACATAAAAGAGCAAGATGCTGTGCCTGCTTGGCCAGTTAATCTTTCAATAAACCATGAGGCTGCTCACAACTCTTATAGCCCTGAAGAGCAAGTAATTCTTAAAGAAACAGATGTTCTAAAAGTCGATGTTGGCGTCTCAATTGATGGCTACATTACTGATTCTTCTCAAACTTTCATTTTCTCTAAAGCTCACGAAAAATTAAAAGAGTCAAGTGACAAGGCATTATTAAAATCCAAAGACTATATCTTTAATAATCCGCACACAGTAACTATTTCAAAAATCGGAGAAATTATAGAAGAGACCATAACAAGTTATGGCTATAAGCCAGTAAGTAATCTAACAGGTCATACCATTACAAGATATACAACTCACAATCAACCATCAATACCAAACATAAAAAATAACATTAATATAAAATTATCAGACATAGAATCCTGGTTTGCAATAGAGCCATTCTCTAGTACTGGCAAAGGATTTGTAACAGAAGGAAATAATGTATATATCTTTATTTTTGAAGAAGATGTTTCTGTTAGAAACCCTAATGCTCGAAAGATACTAGAGGAAATAAAAAGCTTTAATGGCATGGCATTCTCAGAGTTTTGGGTTGGCAAAGAGCTTTCAAGCTTTGATAGAAAAGTCGCATTTAGAGAATTATTAAAAGCACGGGCAATATCTGCATATCCAGTGTTAATAGATAAAAAAGACTCTTTTGTTTCTCAGGCAGAAACAACATTTGTTTATGATAAAGAAAATAAAGAAATAATAGATCTAATTAACATAAATGAAATAATTGAATAGTGGGATTTATGATAAATAAGAAAGGAGCAGTTGGATTTAATTCGAAATTGCTTTTAAAAATATTAATTGTAGCTATGTCTTCTTTTTTTTGGATTTATTTTTTGATATCTTCCAAACTAACAGTTTATGCATTTAGAGTATTTGATTTGGCGACAATACTTAACTCTATATTTTCTCTAAATTTCCTGCTTTTTGCAATTTTTTTCCCAATAACCTCAATAATTATTTTAGCAATCATTTACAACTCTATAAAAGAAGAAAGTTTAATTGTAGTTGGTATTAGTTTGTTTTTGTCTTTGATTTTTGCAATCATTTTTTTAAAAATTAAAATTTATTTTGTTTTGTTTTTAATATTGTATATCTTAGCACACATTATCTTGTGTTTGATAGCTAAAAAAACATCAGAAAAAAACATGTTTAACCAAACAACAAATTACCTATCTAAATTAACTATTTTTTTAGTTATTGGATTGTTTATCTCTTCTGTATTGTATATTCTTCCAGAACAAAGTAAAAAAGTTGAGGAATTTGAAGCAGGTCTAGTAAATTTGTTTGTTGCTGATGATTTGGATCCTTGGATTAGTGCATCTTACACAATTAACCAGCAATGTACCTTGTCCAATTTAAAATTTATTATGGAATCTAAAGAGTATTCTGCATTAAGATCAAAAACAGACGAAACATCTTCTGACTTTACGGATTTTATGGAAAACATAAAATACTCTGCAGCAGCAAATAAAACACCCGAAGAAATAAAAGAACTAATGCCTGAGCTTGATGCGCCAGTTATTAAAGTTAAAATAATCGATGCTATAAAATCAATTCCGTTTATTGGGTTTATAGAAAGCAACTTTGCGTTTTTCTTTGCATTAGTGATTTCATCTTTGGCTTATACAAGCTTATCAATAGTTTTTTTAATATTTGCTGTAACAATATATCTGTTTGATAAAATATTTAAAAAAGAGGAAGAATGAAAAAAATTATAGCAATTATATTTTTATTGTTAATTATTCCTTTGGCGCATGCCATTTCTTTATATTCTGCACAGGATATTGCAAAAGAATATATGTTGCAAAACGAATATTTAGATCCTGGCAGTGTTTATTATATTAATTGCGATAATCACGAGTATTATACACTAAATATTGTTGATTCAGAATCAAACATTGTGCTGTTTTTGCCTATAGAATCCAATGACGGCTCTGTAAGCTACGAGAGAAATACCAGCACCCAAAATATCATTAAAACTGCTTTACTTAATAGAAACATAAAAACCAAAAGCGGGAATAACTATTTATCTCAGCAATTAATTGATAAGATAGATAATTTAAATATTATTTTGCAATCAAAATCTGCAAAAATAGAAGGAATAATCAAGTCAAATTACTCTTCTTCAATAACTGCAAAATGTCAAAATACAAAAGACAAATTAGAATTATTAATCAATCAATTACAAGATATGAAAACAAAGCTTAGTAAATTACAAAAAGAACAATCTGTATTTTTAGACACTACTGACTGTACAAAAACAGATAGTTTGATATTATCATATAAAAACACATTTAAAGGCTATAACGACATTGTTTCTTCTTCAGTAAATTACCGCGATTCGACAAATGAGATTGTAGAAGTAGTAGTTGCTGATAAAAAATTAGATGAAACCACAAAAAAGATAATAATGAGCTATATCGAAGCACCAAGCAACTTAAATAGTAGTATTGCTACAATAACAGATAGCCTCGCATCAACAAATCAGTTCTATTCTCTGGTGATTGCTGACTTTGAAAAAGCAGGACCAAATAGCCCATTAGAGATCTTACAACAAACTCTGGAGACCAGACAAAATTATTATATTGCAAAATCTTTGCTATATAACTATAGTGCTGACTTAAAAGGAACCTTGGATAATTCAATAAACCAAATATTAAGTTCAGAAAATTTAAATTTATGGAAAGATGCAAAAACAGTATCAGAACTAAGTCAAAATTATTCTCAAATAAAGGAACTATATAACAAGGGCAGATATGAAGAAAGCATTAGCAAGATAAAACTTGCTAAAACCCAAGTTAAAAAAATAAAAGAAACAGGAGTTAAAGAGATAGAAACACACGACTTCACAAAATATTTTATTTATATCATTGTTGCAACTATTGTAATTCTTGTTGGCATTACCTTAGCAAAGAAAATCAAAATAAAAAAGAAACCAAAACAAAATACAAAATCAAAAGAGATAGATCCAGAATATCTGTTTAATAGAAGAGACCCCTTTAAGTAAATTTAATTAGTAATTGTTTTTTCTTGTGATTTGTATTTATTGATTGCTATTTTAAATTCAACATAATCCTTTGGTGGATTCTTTGTTAATTCTTCTATAAATTTGATTCTTTTGTTTATCATATCTAATAAACTATTGATATTTATATTATATTCTTTTGCAATAGATTGTAAAATTTCACTTTTGTAGGTTATTGGTAGTTCGTGCGTGAATAAATCTCCTTCCTTTTTTTGAGGTTTATCATAAACATTGTAAATTGCTGTATATTCTATTTTATTATCTTTAGTATTAAATCCTTTAATCTCATCTAATTCTTTAATTGTTCTTTTTATATCGCTACTACCTTCAAAGCCAGTAATAATAACAAGGTCAAGAGAAGTTAATAGTGCTGGTTCAAGAGAAATTGGAGGCGTTATAAGCCTGTTTACAAGGTCTGTTAAGCTTTTTGCGTGAACTGTAGATAAACAACAGTGACCAGATGCCATACCTTGAAACATGACAGACATCTCTTCTCCTCTAACTTCTCCTACAATTAAATAATCTGGTCTTTGTCTGAAAGATTCTTTAATAAGATCAAGCATCGTAACTTCCCCGTATTTTTTACCTGTGCCATCTGGTGGTCCAAATCCAGGCCTAGTAATTTGTGGAACCCAGTTATCTAAAAGCAAATTTATTTCTCTAGTATCTTCAATTGAAACAACTCTTTTTCCTGGTGGGATAAAAGAAGTAATGACATTTAATAATGTTGTTTTACCACCAGCAGTTGGACCAATAATTAATGCATTTTTTTGGTATTCCATAATTGTCCAAATATAAGCAACAAGCATAGGGTTTAATGTGCCACTATTAATTAAATCAATTGCAGTTAATGGCTTTTGTGGGAATTTTCTGATTGTAAATGTTGGTCCTCTAGTTGAAACATTACTTGTCAATATGGCATTAACACGAGAACCATCAGGAAGAATAGAATCAAGTAATGGGCTAGCATAGGATACATAGCTTTTACTTAAGTGTGCCATCTTAATTACAAACTGTTGTAATTCTTTCTCGTCTTTAAATAATATATTGGTTTCAAGATGCCCATATTTTCTATGAACAATAAATATAGGGATGCCTGTTCCATCACATTCTATATCTTCAATTAATGGGTCGTGCATTAGTGGTTCTATAATGTCTAATCCTTTAATTTGTCTGCCTACATAATACATTATTTTTGATTTCTGTTGAGGTGTAAGTTTTTTTTTAGTAAATATTTTATCAATTCTTTTTAGTAATTCTGATTCATCTTTTATTTCAATAAGCGATATTTTATTTATTAGCTCTTGTTTTGTCTCAGTAAGTATTTTTTCTTCTGCTGCTGTTAATTCTGGTTCTGCAACAACATATCTTTTTACTCCGTCTTTTTCTTCAATAAATGCATATGCATAGCCTTCAATTAATATTTGGTAGTTTTCAGGCAACAGTTCTTTTGGTTCTTCAAAAGAAGGCAAAGGATTTAAATTTTCTGTAATTTTGATTGTTTCTTTATGCTTACGATCTCTAAAAAAACTCTGTAATATATTTTTGTGTTGTTTTTTCTCACTTGGGTTTACTTCTACTATTTTTGTTTTTGCAGATTTCTTTTTTTTGATTTCTTTGGCGTTTCCAGGAGATAATAATTTTTTTAGCCCTAAAATAAAAGGAGCTGGTCTTTTACTTAATTTATATTTGTTAACTGTAGTTACATTTATGTTTTTTGATATATGTTCTAAGTGTTTGCTATATTCCAGAAACGCATTAATAAATTTTAAATCTAACTTTTTAGAATTAGAAAATAGTTTTTCTTTTTTTAATTTTAAAACTAGTTTTTTAGAATCTATTTCTTGATTATAAAATTTATCTAATATTTCTTTTTCTTTTGCAGTTCTTTGGTTTTCGATATTTTTAAGATTAAGAATTAGGTCATAAAGTTTCGATGTATCTTTTCGATTTGGTATTTTCATGGCCCATCTTATGTTCTATTTTTAAATAATTTATGATTTGTCTATTTTAATCTCATCAATTCCTTCAAATTCAGTTTTACTATTGAATGTATCTTTTAATTCATTTAATAAATCGCTTATTTCGTTTATTGATTCTGCAATTTCATCCCAGGTTTTCTTTTTAGAATTGGTGTTTTCTGTTGCTCTTTTCTTGTTTAATTCTAACATAGTAGCATACGAAAATTTACTTATTTCTCCACCTTCAAGCTTCTTTTTAATTGATTCTAATGATTTTTTAATGGTTTGAACATCTTCTTCTGCAAATCTTAATATTTCTAATTTTGCTACAATTATGTGTGTTTTTTCTTCTATTTTATTTAAAAGTTCAGTAACGTTTTTCATAATATCTCCTCTAGTTTTTAAATATGGTTTTTGAATTTTCATTATAGATATCTATATAATAGATATTCTCGCCTGCCTTGTAATGACAGCTACATAAATATATATTCGTATCATTTATAAATATATCTGTTAGAATTGTGTCGTTTTCTGTAATTGTTTGTCGTTTTTCTCCATTTATTATTAAATCGCAATTTTGGTCCATAAAATTACTTGCTATAAGGCCGTTTTCTGTAGTAATAAGATTGCAGATTTTCGCATCATAGTTGTTGCTGTTAATAAATTTCTTAAATCTGTAGTTTAACAAATTAATGTCTTCAACAGTTGAACCAGTTTCTAAAATATTTAAGAACTCGTTTTCATAGTTTTTTGCAAGTGTCGCTACAGGATTTGTTTTATTTTTGTTGCTGTTATAATTAGAAACAATAACAACCCCACTGATAAGTATTATAAGTAGCATTGTAGTTATAATATATGTAAATCCTTTATTCAAAATCATCTAACTCCTTTAATCTAATTCAATATGAAGGGTTTTATTAGTATCAGAAAAGAAATATACATATTCTCTTTTCTTTTTGAAATTATCTAATTCTTTATTTTCACAATTACTATTTAGCCAATCACAAATGCTTACATTAAATCTATAGTCAATTTGTGGATAAAGCAGAGAATAGACATTATCAACTTCTGAATTTGAGACAAGCTCCCTAAATCCAGGGTCTCTTGCTTCTAATAAGATTATGGTTTTTATTTCATCAGGTATTGGTTTTTCAAAATTATTTTGATTTATTGCCTCAAATAAAAAAAAAACAAAAAATAAAAGCAAGATTATAGAAATTGCGACTTCAAAAGATTTTGTCATGTCAATTTACCATTCCTTCAAACATGTTATAAACAATAGAATAATATTTGTTATCTCCATCTCTTTCTTCTGCAAGATATTCTGGGGGAATAGCATAGTAAGCAACTCTATTTGAATTGCTTGTAACTATAGCATCAAATATGTCTCCATAAGCACGATTTTTAGTATCTCTAAGATTCGATCCAAAATCTATCTTTAATGGAACAGGATTTGGTTCAATCAAAGTTACTATAGAATAATTGTCATAGATTGGGAGATTTGATTTTAAACCATAAACTAATGGGTGGGTATCAGAGCTTGGCATTAATTTACCTGTATATTTATCTCCAACATGGCAATCTCTTACATCACAGAAATTTGTAACAAAATTAACCCCTAGAGCCCTGTTAAAAAATATAACTCTATTTGTGTCTGTTAATCTTACCCATCCATTGTTTCTATCATTTTCTGGGCCAACATATAGCATATCTCCTCTATCTGTGTCAGCCTCTACTCCTGCATCTCCAATCCAAACTAATCTTCCGCCTTGTGAGATATAGTTGAGCATAGTCATTAATTGAAGTGTTGAAATCTTTCTGGATTTTTCTACAATTACAAGACTTACGTTCTTTAATTGTTCAGAATTAAGATAGCGAATATCTGCTAGAGTTGGGTGTATTGCCACCCCTTTTCTATCTGTTAGTAGATCTTTTAATAGTTCAGGGTTGCCCAGCCCTTTTTGATCAGTTGGGTCATATAATATAAGAACACTTGGTTGTTGTTTACCAGTAACTAAGGTCATAACGCTCCAATATATGTTACAGCCACCAGGAATTGATCTGCATCTCATTGTCCCTGTCCATATAAATACAAATAATGCTGCAATTATAATTACTAATAGAAATAATATTCTTACAAGCCACTTATATTCTGATTGCTTTTTCTGCTCAGCCATACCAATTCAACTCTAATAAAATATAAAATAGATTAATATAAAAGGTTTTGGTTTCTTTAATTATATATAGCTCTATTTAAATTGTGATAAATTTATGAAAATGAAATATTCTAAAAATACAAATCAAGGTCCAAGTTCAGCTATAGGCATAATGAAATTCAAGGAATCTGTGGCCGGTCCACAATTGACTCCTGAGGCAGTTATTGGTTTGTCTTTGGGTATTGCAATTCTTGTTCTTGTTCTTAGGGCAATAATGTGATTAGGTTTTATTTTATATATATGTTTGCATTTTCTAGTAATCCATTATTGTGAAGATATTTTGTTAGCGTTTTGTAATTTGGATTAACTCCCATACCACAGTTAACATCTAGTGTTTTATTTTTAATATTTACAAAATAAGAATCACAAGACAAGCTCTCAAAATGTTCTTGAGTTACAATTCTTTCGTTTGTTTTTGTAATATTAAGTTTTGGATATTCTAGAATGGTGTTATTTAAATCAGCAAATCTATATCTTACTTTAAGCAGATAATTTTTATCGCAATTTAGGATTATGTTGTGAGAATTGTAATCTATAGAAAAATTACAATCTTGAGAATATAATCCTGTGTTGTCAAACACATCAAAGATTATTGTTTGTTTGATTTCTGGGTAAGTTGGATTAAAGATATTATACAGATATAATTTACTAGCATTAATATTTATATCTTCAGAAGTTTCTCTTGCTGTAAGTTGGGTGCCTTCAAGAGGAATTATATCTCCTGCCACATTTTCTATATTTTCTAAACCTAAATAATTAAAATTAATTATGATATTAAATGGTTGGTTAGCAACTATTTCTTCAGGGAACTTAAAAATTACGTTTGCAATATTTGTGTCAATATTATATACAAAATTAGAATCGTTAGTAATATCTGTACAAATATCAAAATTACAAAAGTTTATGGTTGGTGCTTCAGAACCACTAACAGGTGTAATCTCTGAAAAGACTTTATTAAAATTCATATCAAAAGAGACAATATCTGTTGTAGCAAAAGAACTTTCTGAAACAAAAGATATTGGCACAGCATAGTTTCCAGATAATTTGTTTAAATCTGCAAATTGCCAATTTCCTGCAGTAGAGCCGAAATTAGAAGGATATGAATCTACAAGTTTATAATTAATAGTCAATGAGTTTTCGCCTGTATATTTATATATCCAAAATTCTTTAGCCATAGGAAAGAAAACCAATTTGTTTTGATTTAAATCATTTGAGAAAATTTTAATTGGTTCTTCATTATGGTTGTTTAGGCGTTCTCCCAGATTGGAAAAAGACAGAGAATATTCTAATACTTCTGTTGCTTGATTTTCAGTAAATACAAAAAAATCCACATTCATATCTTCGTTAGTTGTTATTGTTGTTTTTAAAGAATCGGTTTTTAGGGTTGTGCCATTGTAGTCTATTGCATTTATCAAACTTTTATAAATTATAAAATCATCAATATATGTTTGATCTTCAATTGCTTCTATTCTTATTTTGGCATTTTTTGGAGCAGTCACACTACTTGTTTCTATGAGGTTGGCGTTATTGTCTATCCCACAGAAAAACCAAGACAATCCATTGAAATCTCTGTAATATCCAAAATTTAGTCTTCTCCAGTTTGTGATTTTAGGGGTTGTGTTGTTTTCTGTAATTACTTCTTCTCTAATTTTAAAAAGTTGCGCTCCTGTTGCATTAAAACTACAATAAAAGATATCGCTTGTATCACCAAAATTAATATACACATTTATGTCTTCTGCATTAGTTAAAAAAGAGCCAAGATATCTAGTTGGTTCAATTGTAGAATCAATAATTGTTCCTGAATTAAGTTCTAATATTCCTGACTTTATCGTAGCAGTTCCTGAATTTAAATCAAAAGTATCTTGATAATTATAATCATTAAAATTTTCTAATAGCAATTGTACTCCTAAGCATGATAAAGCATTAATGTCAGTTTCATAATTATAAAATCTATCTTTATCGTAAATCAATCCAAATTGCAAATTATTGTTTGTATCTATTGTAAACATATTTCCTGCTCTGCCAAAATTAATGTCTGAAATAACATAAGGGTATATTTCTGAATCATTTGTATTTATAGAAACATTATAAATTGGGATAATTTGTGAAATTGTTGATTTGTAGAGTGAATCGCTTATTGTATTATCATTGTTTGATTTAGGCATGACATTAAATAAGCTAATAAGCACTAGTGCAATAACTGTTACATATAAAACACTAGAAATTATCCAATCAATATAGTCCATTTTAATTTACACTTATTTGTATCTTGTTTTTGATAATTATATCTTCATCTAAATAAGGGTGCTTGTAATCCACATTTATGTTACAAATCTTTAATCCGGTTATTGTTGTAAAAGAGTCAAAGTTTGATCCTTGTAATAAAATAATTGGGGCAGGATTATTATTTGGTTGGATGTCATAGCCATTATACTCTACTGGCAGGACAATCCAATTATTACAATCGGTTGTTCCTGTTGAGTTTTCAACATAGATAGAATTTATGTGGACAGGAATTTTGTTTTTATTATCTAAATTTAATGTAACCTGTTTAATTGTTGTGATGTTTTTATTTGCATCATATGTTAATGTTTCTGAATTTTTTGTTAAGCTAATTGTAAATTTATTTTCTGGTTCTTTTACATTAATGATAAATGAAACTTTTTTTGGGTCAGAAAAAATTGGGCTGTTTAATGTTAATGTTCCGTTAATTTTTCCTGCTCTTAAATTAGCAGGTAACTTAATTGAAATTTGCCCCACTGAACGCGAGGATGCATTGACACTTAGCGATGTATAATCTGTTATAAAAATGTCATTAACATTGAAATTAGAAGGTGGTTCACCAGTTGAGGGCTCATAATTTGCATCTATTTCTAGTTCTAATCCGGATATGTCTGTTTTATTTTTAGTATTATCAATCGTATAAGTTTTAGTGATTTCATTTCCGCTTTCAAGGGCTAAAGAACCACTCAGTTCTGAGGAAAAGGTAATATTTGGTGGTTGAGATATTTTTATATCACAACTCTTTTTATTGTCTGTATACTTGACTCTTGCCATTATTTTTTTTGTAGTTCCGACACTAAAATTTTCAGGCAACCTAAACAAAACAAAAACTGTGTCTTTTGTTTTTCGCCCAATTGTTTTTGAAATTGGAATGTCTTGATTAAACCCATCTACAAATCTTAGAGAATCATCATTTAAATCAATCCATTTATTTTGCTGGTTGTATTCAAAAATTAAATTTTCTAGATTATAGTCTTCATTTTCACTAATATTATTTAATTGTAATTCACATTTAACGGTTTGCCCAACAAACACCTCATCTGGGCAAATAAAAGAAAGGACATCTAGCCTTATGTTTTTTTCTAATTTAATAGTTATATTGGTGTTTTCTATGTCTTTTGGGTTCAATTGGTCATTAATTAATTTATACCCTTTTTGATTTATAGAATATTTGTATTTTTTATTTTTATTTAATTTTATGTCATCTCCTGGAGAATATATGACTGATTTATTTTGTTTCCCTGTTGAGATTTTTATTTCTGCAGAATTTAAACTTTTTCCTTCGGTATCTATTACTGAAAAATAAATTGTAATGTTATTAAAAAAGAAATAATAAACAATTCCGCCAACAACACCTAGGACTACAATTAAAATAATTACTTTCTTAATCAATTCCGTTGTTTTTTTATCCAATTTAAAATTAGATTTTGGTTTTTCATTTCCTTGAGGTGAATACCCTCCAAAAGGGTCAAATTCTGACATTATTTATCACTTATTTCTTAAATTATATTTTGCAGCAATCAATTCTTTTTTTAATTCTTTAATCAGCTCTAATGATGCTTGTTCTTTTTGCATGTTTTTTGCTTCTAGATGATTTATATCTTGAGTTAATGATTTTGATTCTCTTAAAATATTATCTAGTGCTTTTTCAATTTGTATAATATGTAATTTTAAAATAGTAAGATCCTGTTCGTTTGCTTTATGGGATTTAAGTAATTCTTCTTCTAGATTGGCAAGCCTAGAATCTTTTGCTTTTTCCTTTGCATCAATCCAGTTAAGTTCATCGATCTTTTTATTAAGTTCAAGAATTGTTTGTTCTTTTCTTTCAAGTGTTTTTAATAATTCTTCTACTGATTTTTTTTGATTTGCTAGGCTAACATATTTGTGATCTATTTGTTTCTTTGCATAATCAATAAAGATAATTAAATTATTTATATTGTTTTTCACAGATTGTTCGATTCCAAAATATTTTTCAGGTGTTGCAATTTCATTTTTGATATTTACTAGATTGTTTTCTACAATTGTTGTGTGTTCTTCTAAGAAAATAGATTGTTGTAATTTACCTGAAATTTCCATAAACTTGTTTTGGAACAGTCTTATTTTTTCTGGCTCTATTTCTTTATTAAACTGTATAGCAGAATAACCTAAAAGGCCATTTAATAATCTGGTTAGTTCATCAATGTTTGCCTTTAATGTTTTTAGTGTTGGTACTCTTTGTGTTTTGGTTGTGCGGTGTAGTGGACAAGTAAAGGATTCATAAATGTTTGTTGCTTTGAATTTTATTTGGCTTAGTGCTTCTATTATTTTATCTGTCATATTTTTCACATGTTTTTACAATAAATATATTATAACAATATATTTAATATTTATGCTTTTATATATATTTACAGGTAAGCGATATTTTAGGGGGTTTATTTTATGGAAATAAAGACAATTGAGAATTTAGCAAAAGCATATGTTGGAGAATGCCAGGCTAGAAACAGATATACTTTTTATGCAAAGGTTGCTTTAAAAGAAGGATTTAATCAGATATCTGATGTTTTTCTAGAGACCGCAGAACAGGAAAGAGAACATGCTAAGCAATTATTTGTTTTAATTAAGGAATTAAAGAAGAAGTACAATATAAATACAGAGATTATTATTGAAACAGATGTTCCAACAGTTTATGGGAATACAAAAGATCATTTAAAAGCAGCAATTGCTGGAGAAAACCACGAATATACTAAGATGTATCCAGAGTTTGCAGATATTGCAAAAAAAGAAGGCCTGATAGAAATTGCAAAAAAACTCAGAGCGATTGCAATTGCAGAAAAACATCATGAGGAAAGATACAAGAAATTACTTAAAAATTTAAATGAAAATAAACTGTTCAAAAAAGACAAAGAGGTAGTGTGGCTTTGTATGAAATGTGGATATGTGCACAAAGGCAAAGAGCCACCAAAGATCTGTCCATCTTGTGGGCATGAAACAAATTATTTTAAAGTTCAAGATGAAAATTATTAAAGGGGGTATAAAATATGGTAAAGAAAGGAGAAATATACAGATGTACAATCTGTGGAAATGTTGTAGAGGTAATTGATGCAGGTGGCGGAACACTTGTGTGCTGTGGGCAAAACATGGACCTTCATCACGAAAATACTAGTGAAGATCAACTAAAAGAAAAACACGTTCCAGTAATTGAAAAAACAAGAGACGCAATTATTGTTAGAGTTGGAGAGATAACTCACCCAATGACTGAAGAGCACCACATCAAATGGATCGAAGTTAATATTGATGGAGCAGTATATGTTAAAAAACTAAATATCGGCGATGAACCAGTAGCTGAGTTTAAGGCAAGTGGCTATAAGGTAAGTGCTAGGTGTCATTGTAATCTACACGGAGTTTGGAAATCACAATGATTTCCTTTCTCTAAAAACACTAATTCTTGGACAAGCATGCATTCCCTTCTCTCTAAAATAAATACTCTAAAGTCCTCATCTTTAGGAAAAGACATAGGGAAAAAGAAAAAGCAGTTTTTATCTTTTCAAAAGAAAAGCAATCATGAGGTCTTTAAGGAGCTTTGTTTTTGTTTGATGACTGCTAACTTTAATGCTAAAAGGGCTGTTGAGATTCAAGAGAGCTGTGGTGATTTGTTCTTGACAGCCACAGAAAAGGAACTTTCTGCCCTTCTTAAAAAACACGGCCACAGGTTCCCAAACACAAGGGCTCATTTTATTTTTTTGGCACAAGAACATAAAGACAACATTAAAGACAAAATATTCTTAATAAAAGATAGGTATGAAAGAAGAGAGTGGCTTGTAAAGAACATTAAAGGCCTGGGCTTTAAGGAGTCTAGTCATTTCTTAAGAAACATAGGTTTTTTTGATTATGCGATTATTGATTTTCACATCATTGATATTTTGGCAGAAAATAATCTGATAGAAAGGCCAAAAACCCTGAATAAAGAAAACTACCTTAAAATTGAGAAAAAATTAGAGGCTCTTGCAAAAAAAACCAACCTTGCTCTTGGTGAGCTTGATCTTTATCTCTGGTATATAGAGACAGGCACAATTTTCAAATAATCAAAAAGTTTTGAAATGATAGTTTTATATATAGTTATTTTATTATTGTTAATATAAATTAAGAGGTAAAATATTATGCCAAAATTTGCAGGAATTAGGCGAAAGACAATAGAGAAAACACAAACAAAGAAAAAACCAACAAGAGTAAAGAAGCCGGCAATTCCTGAAAGTGTGAAAGCTAGATTAACTAAAGGTGCAAATAATTTACGAGATTGGAAAATACAATTACAGAAAATGAAATTAGGTACATCTTTACTTGAAGGCAAATTCTCAGAGGTAAGTAGAAATTATGGCAGGTTACAAAAATATGAAGCAATTGCCAATGCAGAATTAGATTATATTTCTAAGATAAAGGCTGGCAAGAAACCAAACAAATCAGTTTTGCAATTTGAAGAAGCTCTTGAAAAATTCAGAAAAAGCACAATAACAGCACAAAATTTTGTTGAAAGAGCGGTTGGCAATAAACTTCATTCTTTATATAAAAGAGTTTTAGAATATGAAGGCCAAAATCTCAAAAAATTATCTGCAAAGCAAAGAGGAAAAATATTGGCAACTATTGAAAATTCCCTTAAGGAATATCAGGCTATTAAAAGCAAATTCTCAAAGTTAAGACTTGAAAATTCAAAAGGGATAGATGTTTTTTTTGAGAAAATGAAAAGAGTAAAAGAAAGCCACAATTAAAACTAGTTTTTTAAAAAAAGTGCAGAGGGCAGGATTTGAACCTGCGAAGCACTAAGCACACGGTCCTAAGCCGTGCCCCTTTGACCGCTCGGGAACCCCTGCACAACAAGGAATAGAAAAAAGCCATTTTTAAATATGTTTTTATTCTATTACTATATAATATAATAGAAAACAAAATGTTTATAATATGAAATAGTGAAAAACATGGCTACTCGCTTAGAAAAATTTAATGAATTTTGTGCTACAAGATCTCTTTACTTTCCTTCTGCTGAGATTTATGCTAATAACTTTGCTGGTTTTTATGAGTATGGGCCAATCGGCAACAGAATTCGAATTAATCTTATTAATTTTTGGAGAGAGGAGTTTGTAAGAAAGAACAATTTCTTAGAAATCTTTGGGTCAATTATTCTTCCAAAAGATGTGTTTGTGGCTTCAGGACATCTTGGTAACTTTGATGACCCGATAGCTACTTGTGAGAGTTGTAAGCAAGTATATCGCTTAGACAGATTAATCTCTGAAATTACAAAAACAGAGGTTGCTGAAAATCTTTCTATTGCGGAATATCAAAAATTAATTGATAATAACAAGGTTGTTTGTACAAAATGTAAAGGCAAGCTAACAGACATAAAGAGATTCAACCTAATGTCATGCATTAATGTTGGAACAACAGCTGGAAATATTGGTTATCTTAGAGGCGAAAGCTGTCAATCTATATTTTTAGATTTTTTAAGATTATATAAAACTTCTAGGCAATCTCTACCAATAACTATCTCTCAGCACGGAGTAGTTTACAGAAACGAGATTTCTCCAAGAAACGGCTTATTAAGATCCAGAGAGTTTGAGCAATTAGAAACAGAAATGTTTTTTGATCCAGACAAGATTAATGAAACTCCAATATCTCTTGAAACAATAAGCAAATACAAGATTAGATTTAAATTATTAAAAGACAAGGAAGAAAAAGACTATAATATTGCAAAAATTACAGAAAAGAAAATAACAACAGGCAATCTAATAACTTATGCTCTTTACATTACTCAGAAATTTTTAGAAGATCTTGGCTTTTCCCACTCAAACATCAGGTTTAGGGAAGTTCCTGAAAATGATCGTTCCTTTTATTCCAAACAAACTTTTGATTGTGAGATCAAATCAGAAAACGAGTGGGTGGAATTATTTTGTATTAACTACAGGACAGATTATGATCTTTTAGCACATAGTAAAGGCTCAAAGAAAGACCTTTCTGTATCTGAAGAAGGCAAAAGAATACAACCTCATGTCTTGGAGATTTGTTCAATTGGCCTTGGGCGTCTTTTTTATCTTTTGTTAGAAAATAATTTCAAGATAAAAGAAATTAACCGAGAGGAAAGAAACTTCCTGCATCTTAATCCAAAAGTTGCTCCTTACTTTGTAGCAATCTTGCCATTAATGAAAAAAGATGGCCTTTCAGAGAAAGCAACAGAAATCTTTTTGACATTAAAAGAAGAGTCCAAAAAATATGATGTCTTTTATGATGAAACTGGTTCAATTGGTAAGAGATATGCACGCCTTGATGAGATTGGTTGTAATTATTGTTTAACAATAGATCACGAAACCTTAGAAAAACAAACAGTAACAATAAGAGACAGAGATAGCCAAGAGCAAAAGAGAGTCCCAATAAAATCTATAGGCAAGCTTCTTGAGAAGCTTTATTGTGGTAAAACAAAATTTTCAAAAATAAAATAAATTGCTTTTGCCTCTGTAGCTCAGTGGTAGAGCGTTTGCCTCGTAAGCAAAAGGTCGTGGGTCCAATTCCCATCAGAGGCTAAATTTGAAAAATTATGTCAGTAATATATCGCAAAAGAATAAGACTAAAAAAGCCAAGTCCCATAAAAAAGATCAAGCCAAGGCTTGAATTGGATATTAAGAATATTCATAAGAACATAAATATTAAAGCAAAGCCAATAAAGAAACCAGTAGATCTTGCAAACACAATGACTGAAATAAAACATAAATTTTATCGTTTAATCTCTCCTATTGTTTCAGGAGAATACAAGAAAAACAGTCGTCCAAGATTTGTATATGATAGTGCGAAAAAAACAATAAAGCTAAGATATCAGCTAATGTCTATTAAAGAGAATGTATTAGATTTTGTTTTTCAATTAAGGCTTTATGTTATTTCGCAATCTCCAAATAAAGACAAAATTAAAGAGGTAGAGAAAGAAATAAAAGAATGGGAAAAAATAATATCTAAAACCTTAAATGAGATTATTGACAATATAAGTTTTGTAATAGAAAACTATTTTGTTCCAATAGTTAATAAATTAGAAAAGAAAGAGGTAAGTTCATGAAAAATAAAAAATTAGTTATTATCTTTTTAATTTTAGTAATCATTTTAATTGTTTTGCTAATAAATATATTTTCAATATCTAAAAAGGACAAAAATATGAACTCAATAGTAGTTTTAGAAACAACAAAAGGAAATATAGAAATCGAACTTGATACTAATCATGCGCCAATAACAACTACTAATTTTTTAGAATATGTTAATTCTGGTTTTTATGATGGCTTAGTCTTCCATAGAGTAATGAAGGGGTTTATGATACAAGGTGGTGGCTTTACAACAGCTGGCATTCAAAAAGAAACAAACAGTCCAATAGTCCTAGAATCTAACAATGGCCTATATAACACAGAAGGCACGATTGCTATGGCAAGAACCAAATCTCCTAACTCTGCAACTTCTCAGTTTTTCATTAATACTGTTGATAACAATTTTCTAAATTATTCATCAAGTAATCCTGGCTATGCGGTCTTTGGCAAAGTTGTTTTGGGTATGGAAGTAGTTAAAGCAATAGAAGCTGTAGAAACAGGAATTAATGCTGGTCATGAAGATTGGCCAAAAGAAAATATAGTAATTATAAAAGCATATGTAAAGAAATGAGGGGTTTATGTTACTTGCTTTATTGTTTTGGTTATTTGTATTTTTACTGAGTCTTGGGTTATTGATATTTTCAGCAGACTTGTTTGTTGAGAAATCAAAAGAGCTAGGTAAGAACTTGGGACTTTCTACATTTTTAATTGGCCTAATCATTGTTAGTATTGGCACAACCCTGCCAGAGCTTGCTTCTTCAATTTATGGGACATTAAAAGGAAGTTCTGAGATTGTTATTCCTACAATTATTGGTTCAGTTACCACAAACATTTTTTTAGTTATTGGTACTGTTGGTTTTTTATATGGCACAAAGTATATTTACAAAAGCTCATTAAAGACAGACTTGTGGATGCTTGCTATTGTTGTTTGCCTTTTTGTTTTATTTATAATTGATGGTAATTTTACGCTACTTGAGGCTTTTTTGTGTGCAATCATTTATATAGTGTATTCGATTTATCAGTACAAGTTATCAAAGCCAGCCAAATTAGATACTCCGATAAAAACAAACTCTTATCTTTGTGTTTTTTTAATTTTAATCTATTCAATATTGATATATGTTGGTTCAAAATATGTTGTAGATTCTATGCTTAATATTTCTAAAATTGTAGGGATATTTCCAGAGATTATTGCAATAACGGTTATTGCTTTAGGCACTAGCTTAACAGAGCTTGTTGTTGGCATAATCTCAGTAAAGAAAGGACATCTTGACATTGCTGTAGCCAACATCATTGGTGCAAGCATAATTGATATTTTGATAGTTTCTAGCTTTTCTAGGTTCTTTGGTTTTATTATTGTTCCAACCCATATCTTCAAGATTGCAATACCAATGTTAGGCTTGGCTTTGATTTCTTTTATCTATGTTATAATTGATAAAAAATTAACAAAAAAAGAAGGCTTTGTTTTGTTGTTATTTTATATTATTTTTATAATTCTTCTTTTTACATATTAAATGTGGTGAAAAATTATGGAATGCAAAAAAGAAATTAACAAGAAATCTTGCAACTGCACATATGACTGTAAGAGAAAAGGCATTTGCTGTGAGTGTATTGCACATCACAGAAAAAATGGAGAGCTTCCAGCATGTTATTTTGACACAAAGACAGAAAAAACATATGACAGGTCAATAGAGGCATATCTAAAATCTAAAGATGTAAAATAGTTTATTTCTTTTTTCCAACAATTATCATATGTTTCTTTTCAAAAGGGTCTAGTCTTCTTTTGTCAATGATATTAAACTCTTTTTCAAATTTCTTTAGTTCTTCATCAATGATTGCTCTTGTGTCTTTTTGAGAAATAGCAGTTGTTTTAAGACTCAAAATCACATAGCCTTCTGGCTTTAAAAACTCCTTTGCATTCTTATTTAAGATTTCTATCTGGTTTTTTTGAGCAACATCTTGAATAATCAAGTCAACTTTGCAATCTAAAAGTGATTTGTATTCTTCTGGCTTGTTAGCATCTCCAAGTATTGGATAAAGGTTTTTTCTATGCTTACAAAGAAGCACAAACTTTTGCATGCTGTATGCTGAAAAATCAACTCCAAAGATGCTTCCTTTATCTACTATGTCTGAAATATAAGAACAAGTATAGCCTTCAGCAGCACCAAGATAAAGCACCTTAAAGTCTTCTTTTAATGGCAAGATAGTTAGTCCTTTCTTTAAGGCTGCACACACCTTTGAGCGTGTTGGATCCCAATATCTTTTCTCTTTAGTGTTTAAGTCAAAGGTAAAGAAATCTCCTTTTTCCTTTATAAGATTTTTTAGTGCCATATTTATTTCTTTAATTTATTTTTTATTTTTTCAGATAGTTCTTTTCTTAGGTCTTTACCTGCAATATCTGCTTTGATTGCTATTGCTATCTTTGCAGAAATTGTTCTTGCAACTTTCCCTTTTTCTTTTTTGTTTAAGTTTATTAACAAAGGATGAGAATAAATAAAACCATATTTTGGCGTCTTTTTATTGCCTGTTCTTAATGCTCTAAAAAAGGAATTTTCTGCCCCAAGCAATTGTATGGTTGAAGCTGGAAATCTTGAAAGTCTTTCAAAAGAGCCTGCAACTTCAATCATCTTACAAGCAATCTTTGGTGTTGTAATTTCTGAAAAATTTGGAAAGTTGGTTTTTACAAGGTTTTCTTCCAGGTCCTCAAGATTTTTTTTAATATCAATTAATGCTTGAAGGTTCTTTGCAAGATTGATAAATATTGTTTTTTCTTCTTTTTCTAGTTCTACAGACAAGCCCATCTCTTGTATTTCTAGAACCTTTTGTATCTTTGTTTTATCAAGAGAAATTTTTTTTAATGTGCTTTCTGAGACATCTTCAAGAGAGCAAAGCCTTACATATTCCTCAACAGTTAGTTCTTTTTCAAGATTAGGATAAAGAACATCTCCAATAATCCTAAGCTCTTCAAATATCTCATTTATGTTTTTAGGCAAGCCAGAAAGCACTTGAGAAATTGCAATAATTCTAGCATCTGGGCTTTGAAGTTCTTTTTTAATTTTTAAAATAGTGTTTTTGAAAAAAACTTCTTTTGCTTGCATGTTTTTTGAATTTGTATTTTTGAAATAGAGATTTATTTAATCTCTACTTTCTGGCCAATTGCGTCCCCTGGCAAACCTTTCTCAAAGATTACTCTGATAATCCCTTTGTTACCATGAGCAGAAGCAACCTTGCCATTTATTACTTTCTTTCCAATTGTTGTAAAAACAACTTTCTTTCCAAACAATGGAGCAACAGATTCTTTGGTTCTGTATTTCTCATCATCTATCTTTATAAGTAAATGATTATTCTTTTGTGTGTTTACGCCCATTCTGTAATTCATTATTGTTCCTTTCATTTTTTCACCATTAATAAGCTTTAAAATAAGTACTATATTATATTTAATAAACAAAGTATTTAAAAAGCTTGATTAATAATGACTAAACAACTAGTTGCAGGGTTTGATGAGGCAGGAAGAGGCTGTGTCTTAGGACCGCTTGTCCTGGCAGTTTGTGTGATAGACAAAAACAAGGAAAAGATGTTTAAAGATGCAGGAGTAAAAGACTCTAAGCTCTTGTCTTCAAAGCAACGAGAAGAACTATTTGAACTGATTAAAAAAGAAGCAGAAGAGTATAAGATAGTGGTTGTTCCTGCAGAGGAATTAAACATATTAATGGACAGATTTTCTCTTAACGAGATAGAGGCGCAAAAAGCTGCCTTTGCTATAAGCAAATTAAAATCAACTCCTCTTTATCTTGTGTTTGATTCCCCAGATACCACAACAACAAAGTTTACAAAAAGAATAAAGGATAACTTAAAAGCCATAAAGCACGAATATAATTATAAAATAATTTCTGAGCACAAGGCCGATCTTAACCATCCATCTGTTTCTTGTGCATCAATCCTTGCCAAAGTTACAAGAGACGAGATGCTAAAAAAACTAGTTGGCTTGGATATTTCTGGTTATTCTTCTGATCCAAAAACAATCGATTTTCTAAAAGACTATTTTAAAAAGCACAAGAGCTTTCCAGAATATACTAGAATGAAATGGAAGACTGTTGACAACATAGTTAATGAGCTATACCAAAAGAAACTGCTTTAGATCAAGTGAAATAATGCTTTTACACCAGTAAGTATAAAGTTAACACCCCAAGCAAGAGTGATAAGCCCCATTATTGTTGTTACTACTTGCATTGTGGTTTTTGCTTTAGAAGTAACATCATGAAATTTGATTGAAAAATAAAACAATATTGCAATTATCGCAAGAATTATCCCTATGGCAATTCCTGTTAAAAACCTACCATAGTCAGATGCAGAAATTATGATTGCAGTGATTGTGGCAGGCCCGCTGATTAATGGAGTTGCAATAATTGAAGCAACGGCATGCACAGAATCCCCTTCCATTTTTTCAAGATCATTAAATGATTTTCCAAGAGACATGTTTATCCCAAGAATAACCAAGATTATTCCTCCTGCAATCTTAAAGCTGTTTATGTCTGTGCTAAATAATTTCAAAAGACTTTGTCCTAAAAAAAGAACAAGATAAGAGATAAAGGCTGCTAAAAGAACAGACAGTGTTGCAATCTTTATCTTTGCTTTGTTATTAAAACCTTTAGTGCTTACAAAAAAAACAACAAAACTAGTTAATGGATCTATAATTACAAAAAAAAGAACAACAAGAGAAATTAGTTTTGAAATCATATAAAAGAACCGTTTTTTAATTCTATGGTCCCACCCGGGATCGGACCGGGGATCTCTACCATGTCAAGGTAACGTCATAACCACTAGACCATGGGACCTTATTTTTTCTCCAATTTACCTACATAACCATGTAGTTGTGTTTCGATTTTATTTTTATTTTGAAAGATGATAATTGAACCAACAATTATAATCCCTATAATTATTAAGGACCAAAACAAATTTAATTTAGTAAGTTGATAGCCAATTAAAGTTAAAAACACAATTTGTGGTAATCTCCCTATTATCGTAACCAGTATATACTTCTTTAATTTGATTTTTGTAAATCCTGTCAGATAGCAAAAAGCATCGTGTGGTAATGGGGGTATTAAAAATAAAATAAACAAGGTTTTTGCGATATTGTCTGATTCTCCATCAATTTTATTTATTATTTTTTTATCAAGAATACTTTCTAAAAATGGTCTTCCAAATAGTCTTCCAATATAGAAAATAATAACTGATCCAAGAACTATGCCAATAATAGAATAAAGTATACCCAAGGCTCCAAAAACATAACCCCCGACAATAATTATTGGTGTAGATGGAATAAATAAAAAAACCATTTGTAATATCTGTAATCCAATAAAAGCAAGTGGTGCCCAAATACCGTAACTTAATACAACTTCTTTAATCACAGATGGCTTTGTAAAAATAGAAAGATATGGCCAAACAAAAACAATTGCTGCAACTATAAGAAAAACAAATATGACTAAAGCAATAATTGCTTTTTTCCGTGCCTCTGTTGATGAAAAGAAACGCATATTTCTCTTTTAATTCTGTATTTTTTGAAAATAAGCTTGATTCTTGCTTATTTTAACAACCACTATATAAATATTTTGTTTTATTAATTATTTATATTGTATAAATAATATATTAATGAATGCAAAAAATTAAAAAACGGAGTAGATATGAGCACAGCATCAAAATACATAAAAAAAACAATACAAAATGAATTTAAAAGAGAAAAAGACGAAAATTATAATTATAAAAAATTATATACAGACAGATTAATCAAGTATAGACGCTCAAAAGAAGCAGTCACAAGACTTGATAAGCCTACAAATATTCCAAGGGCTAGAGAGCTTGGCTATAAGGCAAAGCAAGGGTTTATTGTGGTTCTAGCAAAAGTTAGAAAAGGAGCTGGTTTAATTAGAAGACCAGTTAATGGCAGAAGACCAAAAAGAATGGGTGTTAATAAGATTACAAGAAGAATATCTATTCAAAGGATTGCTGAGCTTAGAGCTGCATCAAAATATCCTGGTTTAGAAGTCTTAAATTCATATTTGATTGGCGAAGATGGTCAACAGAAATATTATGAAGTAATTTTGGTTGATCCTAATCATCCAAGGATTATGCAAGACAAAGATATCAATTGGATATGTTGGCCACAGAATAAAGGCAGAGTACATAAAGGAGTAACAAGCGCTGGCAAGAAAAACAGGGGTCTTGACAAAAAAGGCAAAGGCACAGAAAAGAATAGACCGTCAATAAGAGCAAAAGATAGAAAAGCAAAGTAAAATGAGGATGCTATATGAATAATATTTTTTTAGCAACATCTTTAGAAGATTCTATTTGGATAATATTATTCATAGTTTTTTCAATATCAATTTATGTTTGGGCAAAAAAACAAATTGGTAATGAATTAATTGCAATATTAATTACTGGTTTTTTAGTTTTTCTTTTATTCTACAAATACCCAGATTTGATATGGTTAGTTGCTATCGGAGTAGGGATATACTGGATATTTGGAAGCGATTTGAAAAACACAATAAAAAGCTGGACAGGAGTAAAAAAATAACATGTTTGACTTTTTAAGTTTTTTTGTTATTGGCTTGCTTATTATCTTTTCTTTTCAATATAATTATTATTTTATTGCACCAGTTGTTGTAATACTATATTCTATATTTTTTCCTAGTTTGATAAATTTACTTTTAGTCTTTCTTTTAGCAATAATGTTGTTTATAACTACAGCAGAAATCCCTCATTTATGGTTAATCATTTTAGGTGTGTGTAGTTTAATAATTATTTTATCTGCTATATTTAAGAAAGGTGGTGCTCCAAAAGAAGACGGTGGCGGTTACGAAGATTTATTAAAAATGCTTGGTAATCAATAGCGTTACTTTAACTTGTTTAAAATATTTCTATTTTCTTCAAGAATATCTTTCATAATTTTAGTAAGGCCACTAATCTGCGCTTTAATATCACTTATCTGGGTTTCAAGACCAGACACTTGTTTTTTAATTTCTAAAATTGTGTTGTTAATTTCTAAAATTTGAGCATTATCTTTTTCTATAATTATGTTATCTTCTATATCTTCTTGATTTTTCATAACTTCTGAATCAATAACTTCTTTAGTTGCTTTTTCTAAATCTTCAGTTGTTACTTTTGGCTTATGATGTATTGCTTCTTCGGTTTTTGAATTTTCAGAAACATCTGGTGTTTCTGTTTCTGTTTCAGGTTCTGGTGTTTTGGTTTCTGTTTGCTTTGCTTTTTCTTTAGTTGTTGCATCTCTATAGTATTTATCAATATCTGCACTGTCTACGCCAATGTCTTTTAAAGTCTGATAGATTGTTTCCTTATCTACATTTGCTTCCAATAATTCAGTAATTGTATCTTTGATTAGTGTTGCATCTACCATTATAAAAACCATTTATATACTATAGCTATTAAAAATATATAATAAATAATTTATTTAAATGTTTTGATTTAAAATATGAATAAGGTAATAAATATTATATTAATAACATGGCACAAATAACAACTTGGAGTACACTTTTTGAAGGTGTATATGGTCAAAAAGATTTGGCAATTTTATTTAATGATGACTATTTTGTTTCTTTATTAAGATCAAAAGATCCGTCTTCGGTGCTTGTTCAATTATACAAGGTGTTTGGTGTTGATGGGGATATAGAATTATTTGCAGAAACACTACCAAACCAGTGTATTGTTTTTGAGAAGCATTTTGACATTGGCGACAAGAACACTCACAAATTTTTCATATTAAACACAGATACAGAAATAGTAGATTCTTCTCAACTTAATGAACACATAGAAAAGAAAATATTAAAATTAAACAAAATCACAAGTTCCATTATTTCTATAATAAAATCTTATAACATAAAACTATTGTCACTAAAGATGTTGCCACCAGAACAGAAAAATTATTTCTTTTATGATCCGTTTATTGTTAAGGTATTGACCAACTCTCCAAACAACATAGAATTTTCATCAGCAATTAGTTCAGTAGATAAGTTGTTGGTTGGTAGAAAGAATGGAATTACAATTAATGCCAGCTTAGAGAATCTAAGGTCAATTGTAGTAACAGGTTCAGAAGAAGAAGATAGAATATTTGCAATGAAAGTTATTGCTGAAAATTACCTGCTGTCTTCAAAGAAAGTGATTGTCTTTGATAGCACAGGGGTGTTTAAGACATTATCTTATCCTCAGCAAAAAGAAGAACTGTTGAGTGCCTTTGATATGAAGGTCTCTCCTTTTGGCTTCCCAATAAACACAATTGATTTTTTTAAGATTAAGATACCATTATACACAATACCAAAATTGGCTTTTATCAATTTATTTAAATTTACTGGTGTTTCTCAAAAAATTATTGATCAGGCATATACCGATAATGTAAAGGACATTTCTGAATTAATAGCGAATATCGCAGCCATAGGAATTACAGATGAAATAACTGACTTTGAAAAATGGAGGATAATCTCTAAATTGAATATTATTGATGATGTGTATTGTGGTTATTTTGGAGAGACTGATCTTTCAATAGTTTTTGAAAGCACATATAAAAATATAGGATCAAGCAAGGTCTTCATGATTAATAGAAATAACCCATTGCACGTTTATTACATTTATGGAATACTTAAAAAATTATCTGAAGAAGTAAAAGAGGACGTGTTAGTAATTATTCCTCAAGCAAGCGATGTCTTTAACAATTCGTTTATTGGAAATGAGCTATTAACAATACTTAAGGAAAACCCAAAATTAAACTACTGTATTGGTGCAGGGCATATTGATGATTTCATAGATAAAGAACCAGCAACAGTGAAAATAGAGGTTATATCTAATAATGATGTTGTCATAAGATACCCTGATAAGGATCCATTAAGGCTTCTTTTGCGACCAACTCTGACAAGTAGCAACATAGAGATAAAAAAGGAAGAAACCACAATCTAGTTCTAAAATCGCAAAAACCGAAAGCTATATATACTTGAAAAAAGAATAATATTTATATAGGTTTGCTTTAGTTTGTTTTTTTAATGATTATTATGATTGCAAGCTCTATTTTTGAAATTAGAACAATGTAAAAGTTAAGAACACAAAGGAGTGATATAAATGGCAATGAAGTGTCCAGAGTGTGGAAAAGAAAAGGTCTATAAAGACCCAAGAACAGGCGAACTAGTTTGTAAAAATTGTCACACAATAATAAGTGAAGACATGGTAGATATGGGAAAAGAATGGAGAAACTTTGATCAATCCCCAAGCTCAGAACAAGCAAGATCTGGCTCACCAATGAAGTATGTCAAGATTAATAAAGGTCTTGAAACAATGATAGAGAGATCTGGCAGAGATCTAAGAGGAAATAAGCTATCCTCAAAGTCCAGAGCACAAATGTACAGATTAATCAAATGGCATAAGAGATCATCAATCTCAAACTCAATGCAAAGAAACCTTTCAATTGCTTTAACAGAACTAAGAAGAATGGGTTCCTATCTCAATATTCCTGAATCTTTAATTGAGACTGCTGCTTTACTTTACAGAAAGACAGTTGAGAAAGGGCTAATAAGAGGAAGATTAATTGAAGCTGTTGTTGCTGCTGTTCTTTATTCTGTTTGTAGAACATATAATGTTCCAAGAACACTTAACGAGATGGCAGAAGCATCAGGTCTAACAAAGAAAGAAATTGGAAGAACTTATAGGTTTATTGTTAAGGAATTAGACATTGCAGTTCCATTAACAGATCCAACATATTACATCTCAAGATTTACTTCAGTTCTTGGACTATCAGGAGCTGTTGAAGAAAAAGGTAAAGAGATTGTAAAAAAGGCAATTAATTCTGGCTTAATCTCTGGTAGAGGTCCAACAGGAGTTGCAGCTGCTGCAGTTTATATTGCTGCATTGATGGTTGGAGAGAGAAGAACACAAAAAGAGGTTGCTAATGTTGCAGGAGTAACAGAAGTAACAATCAGAAACAGATATAGAGAGCTTAAGTCTAAGCTAAAGCTAAACATTGATGCTTAAGTTTAAGCATCTTCTTTTTCCAAGAAAATCAATGGATTTTTTTGGATTTCTTTTTCTTATTCTAAACATTTAAATATGTTTCTACTAATCATTTAATTATTAATAGTTAATATTTATTGGGAGGAAATAGAGATGGGGTTATTAAAAATGCGAAAGGCACCAGCACCACCAAAACCAAAAAGGTCAGTTTTAAAATTGAGAAAATCGCCAACAGGTACTAAACATACGACCCGTAGAGTTTCAGCAAAAGAATTGACTCCAAAGCAATTAGAAAAATTAAGAAAAGTTGGAAGAGAGAATGCAAGAGTAAGAAGATCACAAACAGGAGTTTTAGATGATTATTATAAGAAATCAAGAAGCCCTGTTTATAATAGAGAGCCAGTACATAAGCCAAGAGGAGTTTTTTATAATGTCCCAATAAGCGAAATAAGATTAGACCCGAAAATTGGCACAATGGTTTTCACACAAGAATATCAAGGAAAGCCAAAGCAATACAGGATAACTAGAAATGAATTATTAAAAAATGATTATTATAAGGAAGTTGGATTATTTAACAGCCTTTTAGATTCAAGAAAATATTCATCAGGAGAATCTTCAGCTAGTGTCAATAAAAGAATATATACTCAAAAAAGCAAAAGATAGTTGAAGTGGTTGATTTTTTAAAACTAAGAAATCTAAAAGGAGCAGGAATAAGCTTAGAGCTTGCAAAACAGCATTTCACTCTCCCAGAGCTTTTAATGTGTGGGGGATATAAGACACCTGAACTTATAGAGCATTTTTCTATGGAACAAATTAAAAATGCAGAAAAAGCTAAAGTTAAAAGGTTTTTTAAATGATAAAATCTTTCCATTTGTTAAATGATGTGAGTTGATAAAATATGATAAAACCAAGAGCAACTAAACCAAGGATATATTTAAAAGCAAGAAAGGCAATAACCGGCAAAAGAGCCACGCCATCAGAACTTGGCTATAAAAGAAACCCAAAGACCGGGAAACTAACAAAGCCAGGCACAAGAGCATTTAATGAGAAAGTAGCTTTTACCGAACAAAATAGAGATTCATTGTTAAAAGTATATGAAAAGAAAATTAAATCATTGGAAAAAACAGTTGGTGCAAACAAAAAAGAACAAATGAAAATTGATTTAGATAAAAAGATTTATGAGCAAAAGATAACTGATTTAAAATTGAAATATAAAAGAAAGATATCTGATTTAGAAACACAAAGAACACACGATTTAGCAGTTGCAGAAAGAAGAAGATTAACGGCAATTAAGAAAAGACAAATGGAGAGTTGGACAAAAAAATTAAATACTGTCTTAAAAGCTTCAAGGAAAGGCACAGTTAAAGAGATAATGGATACTAAATTTAAAGATTTATTTTCTCAGGAAATTGACATTATAAATAAAATTTCAATTTATTCAAAAGCTGAAGCCAAACACGCTTATGAATCTATCTATCAAACATATGTTGAAGATTTTAATTCTGTGTTTCATAAAGGCTTTAAACCAACAGAATTAAAGAAAATGAGTGCAGATAATATTGTTGATTTCTTATCAGAAGTTTCTAAAGTTGCCAAACAGAAAAATGCAACCATGTATTATTCGTTTCGCAAAAGATTTGTTAAATAATTCTTTTATATTCTTTTTCTTTTATTAATTTATTATGAGCGATAATTGTTATGATGTGGTTATTGTTGGTGGAGGCGCTGCAGGACTTACTGCTGCTATCTATGCCTCAAGATATGGCTTAAAGACATTAGTCTTTTCTGATTCTTTTGGTGGAACAATAACCTATGCTCACAAGGTTTGTAACTATCCTGGCTTTACAGAAATCTCAGGAATGGAATGGTCAGAAAGAGTTCTTGAACAAGTCCAATCTCTTGATGTGGAGGTTATTTTTGAAAAAGTCATGGCAATTGACAAAAAAGAAAAAGTATTTATTGTTAATTCTGATCAAAGAACAGTAAAAGCAAAAAAAATAATTCTTGCAATTGGCAGATCCAGAAAAAAGCTAGGAGTAGATAGAGAAGAAGAGTTGACAGGAAAAGGAATAAGTTATTGTGCAACTTGTGATGGTGGCTTTTACAAAGGAAAAGTAGTAGGAGTTGTTGGCGGTTCTGATGCAGCTGTTACTTCTGCTCTTCTTTTGGCTGATATAGCTACCAAAGTTTATTTGATTTACAGAAAAGAAGAACTGCGTGCAGAAAAGGCATGGGCTGACCTTGCAAAAGCCAAGCAAAACATAGAAATCCTTTATAAGGCAGAGGTGGCTGAGCTTTTAGGGCAAGAAAAACTAGAAGGCATAAAGCTAAACACAGGAAAAGAACTAAAGATTGATGGCTTGTTTATAGAGATTGGCTCTGTTCCAAACACTGAGCTTTTGTCAAAGCTAAATGTTTCTCTAGATGAGAATAAATTTATAATTGTTAATAAAGAGCAAAAAACAAATATTGCAGGTATCTTTGCAGCGGGTGACGCCACAAACGCAAGTGACTTAAAGCAAGTAATAACTTCAGCAAGTCAAGGTGCGATTGCTGCATATCATTGTTATCTAGATATAAAGGAAAATGAATAGAAACACAGCTATAACATAACTTTAAATATAGTTCCTTTTCTAATCTTATATATTACAAAAGGAGAGAAGGTTATGCCAGAAGATCCAAAATTAACTAGATTATTTGATTCTTTAAATAAAAACTTGTATAGGACAAATAAGATTCTAGAGCTCTATAAGCCAGTGCAAGAGGTAATATCATCACTTGCTCAAGATGTTAAAGAGTTACAAGACATTAGCGAGAAAGAACCGCTTTTAAATTCTATAATTGAAGAAGAAATAAAAAAAAGAGAACTGATTTCCTTATATAAAAAAATGCTAATCCTTATAGAGAACATTAATGCAGAAATAAACGATTATGAGAAAAAAATAGCTGCAGGAGATGTTTTCCTAGAAAACTTCAGATGCTATAGACTAATGATATTTGAAAACTCTAAAAAATCAAAAGAATTTATAGAGAGGCTTGTTGAGTCTTTTGAAATTTCTGAATTTGTTCTAAAGTTTAATGTTGTAGGCACCATTGATCTTAATAATATAGCAGAGCACATAAAAGGAAGGAAAGTCGGAATTGACATTATTGTTCCTGCCACAAACATTAATCTGATATTTGACGAAGTATTAAAGGCACAGACCATGAAGTTCAGACTTGCTTCTGAAAGCCTAGTTATTTATTTTGAGAAAGACAACATACTTCAATTAGAAGCTCCAAGCAAGAAAATAAAAATAGCAGACACTATTGCTAAAGATTTTGGAGCAAAATTGGTTGATGAATAATTTGTTTTTTTAAAAAAAGCTAAGAGATTGTGGAAAAAAGGCTTTTTAATCAACAAAAACATTTGCTGTCTTTCCACCATCCCATGTTATTCTTGGTCTAATTTTTATTAACATTACTTTTTCTGAGTTATCATCTAGAAGTATTGCATAACCTTGGTCTTTTGGCATCTGTCCATAATATTTGTCCATAGGAATATTAAGATAGCTTGGCCTAATTGATGAGACAGCCATAATGTCCTCTTGAGAAGTCATTCTCATACTCAAGAAAAAATCACATTGCGAGATTGCCTCGTTATGTAATTTGTTTGGCCTTTGTGTTGCAAGAAGCAAAGATAACCCTGGCTGTCTTCCAACCCTGATCCATTGTAACAAAACATCAAGTGCCATTGAATGCCTGTCGCTAGGCATAAACATGTGTGCCTCATCAATCATCATCCAGATAATTGGCATCTCGCTTTCTTTTCTTCCGCCAGATAACAACCCCATTTCTTCTTCTTTTCTATAAAGCATTCTTTCTTCATATAGTCTTTTACCAAGTATTCCAACAATAAGTTCTCTAATTGATTCCATGCCAATTGCTTCTTTGTAAGTACTGGTATCAATAATAGTTATTGTTCCTGGCTTTGCAAACTCCTTCATTGTTGTCCCTGATCTAGAGAATAGCCCCCAGGATTTAGCAACAAGAAATCTATTATTTAAAGAGTTGATTATTTCTGATGATGTTTCTGTGTCTTTTTTTGCTTCGTTCATGATGTCGTCAATATCATAAAGATTTCCAACCTTGTTTTTTATTTTCTCTATAGTTCTTGAAAGCAAAGAAGACTCTGCATCTCTCCAATTAAGTCTAAATACTCCAAGCCAATCTTCAATATCCATTTGTGAAGTCCTTATTGAGAAACAACCATCATGTGGAAGATTTTTTTGTTCATAGAAGTCTTTCTTACCAAAAGGCACAAGATTTCTGATATCTATTCCTTCTGGTTTGAGATTCCATTTTTCAAGAAGCTTTGCATCTTCTTTGTTTGGATATTTCATGGTCCAGAATATTCCAACAGTGTCTATGACAATAACAGACAATCTTTCTTTAATTTCAAATGGCTGTTTTGCAAATTCTTCTATCAGAACAGACATAGTATAGCTATTATGGACAATAATGTTGTTTGCAACAAAATTATGAGTTTCTGGAACTGTTATATCATAAACTGTTTGTTTTTTGTTAATTTCTTTTATATCAATAATCTCGTCCCAGAAGATATCGCTAGTTGCAAGGTTTTTCAATTCTTTATTATTTTCGCAATTTGCAATTTTAAGTAGTTTTTCTCTAGATGGAGAATAGTTGATTGATGATCTTAATGATTTATAACCAAATCCTTTACCAACTGTCGCCCAGTTTTTTGGTCTGTAAATTTCCCAAATTTCTTTAGGTATTGTATCTACATTAGGATTGCTATTTTTTGTTTTTACTTTTTTTTGTATTTCTTCTTTTTTCCCAAAAAACCCGATTTTTTTAATAAATTCTAAATTTTGAGAAGACAAGATTTTTAGTTCATAGTTTGGTAATTTTTTAGTTTTTTTTGTTCTAATTATTGAAAGCAATCCAAATCTTAAAAGCAAACTTTGGACTTGTTGTATTAGTTTAGGAGATGAAGATGAATAAGAAATATTATATTCTTTTTTATTTTTATCAAAATGGATGGTGCCATCACAACTAAATAATCTATTTAAAAATATAGAAAGTTGTTCTTTAGGTAATTGAAATATAGTTTCTGGAATGAATTTAGTATCTGATTTTACATTATATAATCCAAGAGAATCAAAATATTTCCTTAAACTGTTTTTTTCTTTGCCATTTTCAATTTTAGATATTCTTAAGTTATTGCGACCATGAGGCGATATCTTTAGTCCTTTATCAAAAGAATAAATTACATTTTTGAATTCTGAAATGATTTTTTCATCATTATTGCAAAACAACACAAATCCATTCCCTAAATGGCCCTCTGCGATTAAATATGCTAATAATTTAACTTCACAATCACGAAGCTTTTTGTTGCCAAATCTAGGCACCTCTCTAGGTGTAGCAATTCTGCTTCCTTTTTTTAAATCTTTAGTTTCTTTCCAACCACATACTGTTAATAATGGATGATTTGGGGTTAGTTTTATTTTTTTCCCGCTTCTTAATGTTATTTCTAATACTTTGTTTACCGTGCGTTTGTAGAATTGTTCTTTTTTACAACATTTTAATTTCAGGTTTTTTTGTAAGGAAATTATTTTTTTATTCTCCTTTCCTAAGTCTTGAATAGGTATCTCTCTTCCGTCTTCTAAGGTTATGAGTGTATCTCCTGTCAGGCATTTGCCACCACCTCTTTTTCCACAAACTATCGCAACATGTGAACGAGAGACATCCATTAATACTTTTTTGCCAAGAACAGGCTCATCTCCGCTGGACACTACAACCTTGCCTATATAGCCAGTAGCCTTCTTTCCATATTTCTTTATTTGGCTTTGGTTTCTTCCAACAATAATTTCTTCAGATTCAAAATCAATTGCCATATTTTATCATATTTTTAATAATTGGTTTTATTATTTTTCTAATATCTACAAAATAAGCAATAGCAAAACTAGCTATTACTAATTTATGGATAGTATCAAAAATCACAACCATAAATATATATAATAGATGAATTTAAAAATACTAAAGAAATAGAGAAATAAAGACCTTAGTCAGTCTTAAATTCTGTTTTTTTCATTTTCTTTGGTATAACATAGTAGTGTTTTGCTTTACACACTGTACATTCTGCATTAAACACTGGTTTTTTATTCTGTTTTTTTACGGTTGCAATGTGCTTTGCCATTCCACCATAGCCTTTCTTGTGCTTTCTAACATTTTTTCTAGTGCCTACTGCTAAGGTTCTTGCACTTCTTGATTTGTATTGTGAAAGCTTGTGAGGTTGGTGTTTTTTACATTTTTTACAGTATGCCTTTATTTGCTTTGGTATCTTCATATATAATCATTTTTGTTTGTAATTATTAAAAAAAGAGTCTGTTTTTAGCTTACTCTATATAATATATATTGTCCCATATTTATTTAAAAAGATTGCCTATATTAATTTCAATAGGAGAATGTGAAAAACACATGAATTTAGAAAAATATAGAAAGGATTTTCCAATATTAAAAACGATATATTTAGATAATGCAGCAACAAGCCTTAAACCTCTTTCAGTGATTAAAGCTACCGATTATTATTATAGAAATTGTCCAGTTAATATTCACAGAGGTGTTTATAAGTTATCTCAAGAAGCAAGCGTTGTCTATGAGGATTGCCACCTAAAACTTTCTAAGTTTTTTAATTGTTCTCCAAAAGAAGTAATATTAACTCACAATAGCACAGATTCGTTAAATATGATAATGTATATGCTGTATAATAGCAATTATTTCAAGAAAGGAGACGAGATTCTAACAACAGTCTATGAGCATCATGCAAATCTTGTGCCTTGGCAGTTTCTTTCTCAAAAGCTTGGTTTGAAATTAAAGTTTGTAGAGATAAAACAAGACCTTACTTTTGATATCTCTGATTTTAAAAAGAAAATAACAAATAGAACAAAGCTAATAACAATTGCGCACATCTCAAACACAACAGCAGTTATTGCTCCAATCAAGGAGATTGTGGATATTGCAAAAGAGAGAAATATCCTTGTGTGTGTTGATGGTTCTCAATCTGCACCACACAGAAAAATAGACTTTAAAAAACTAAATATTGATTTTTTTGTTTGCACGATGCATAAGATGCTTGGACCAACAGGGGTTGGGGTGTTGATTGGCAAAGAAAAATACTTAAACAAATTTTCGCCAGCAAAGTTTGGTGGGGACATGATTGCTCACGTTACTTTGAAAAAATCAACATGGAACAACTTGCCAAACAAATTTGAAGCAGGCACACCTAATATTGCTGGGGCCTTTGGAACTCTTGCAGCAATTGATTATTTAGAAAAAATCGGCATGGATAATATTGAAAGACAAGATAAGATTCTAACAGACTATGCACTTGATAAATTAAATGATGTATCTGGTCTGAAACTTTACAATCCTTGCGATTCTAAAAAGCAAGGCTCAATCGTGCTTTTTGATTTGAAGGGCATAAAGTCAAGAGAGCTCTCATCTCTTCTTGATGAATATGGCAATATTGCAACTCGTGCTGGCATGCATTGTGCTGAACCTATAGTTTCCCGGTTAAATAAGGATGGGCTTGTTAGAGCATCTTTTTATTTCTATAACACAAAAAAAGAAATAGAGAAATTAGCTGAGACTTTGAAAAAAATAAAAAAAATAATTTGATGTCTTGGATAGGGTTATAAAGATAGATTTGTATTTTTTTTTGAAATCGCTTAATATTCATAAATATCTAGTTTATTAAAAATTTGCAGTAAAAATGTCTGTTTTTAAACATTTTGTTTATGTAAATATATAATTCAAAAATACATCTATTTAAAGGGGGATGATATACAATGAGCGAAATAGAAGGAAACACAATATACATCGGAAAAAAAGGAACAATGTCCTATGTATTAGCAGTGATAACACAATTTAATCAAGGCACAGATAATGTCACAATAAAGGCAAGAGGTAAGACCATCTCTAAAGCCGTTGATGTTGCTGAGATTGTAAAAAACAAATTTGTTAATACTGTCAAGGTATCTGAGATTGTTATTTCAACAGAAGAGATAACTACAGAGAATAACACCCCTATGAAAGTATCAGCAATAGAAATAAAATTATGTAAGTAATTTTTATAACTTACTTTTCTTTTTCTTTTATTTTAAATCAAGTTTATAAACTCTTTGTATCAGTATTTGATAAAAAAGCAATATTGATAATTATGGCTAAAAAATTTACGAAAATTAAAGTACTGAAACCAAAATCAACATCAACACCAAGAAGGAAAATCTCTATTAAGCCAAATTTTTCTAAACTAAGAAAAACATTAATTGTTGCAGCATTGGCAGGTGCTATAGGGGTAGGTGGATATAGGGAAATAGTTGTAAAGCCAAAACAAACTGCGAAAATAGAATATTATAGAAAGATTGCAGAATCAAAAACATTAACAAATAAAAAACCACAGAACTTAGAAAGTTTTTACACAGATGAAGTACTTAGTATTTTTAGCCCATTGGTTTCTAAAGGCCCTTCAAAAGTTAAACAGCAAGATATTAATTTAGCAAATAATGAACTATTAAAGCATAAAGGTGTTGTTTATTTTGACCCTGTCGATGGGGTTGTAGTTTTGCGACCATATACTGATTTTGGTAAAACTCAATCAGAGGCTTATAATGTTATAAAAGAAGCAAAAGGATTTAGGCGTGTTTGGCTTGATAAAAAAGCTTATGTGCCTGCATATGATGCAAGAACAAACTTAAATAGCAAAAAACCAAATTTTAAATTAATTAGAAGAAATATAGAGAAAGCAAATGATATCATAATGAAAAATGGTGGACTAAGAGAAATAAGATTAGAAACTGTTCAAGATAAATCCAACACTCTAAAACACAGATTGGTTTTATATAATAAATTAACTGCTGAAAAAGTTTATGACTTTTAAATTTAATTAACGATTAACCTAGGGATTGGTAGCCCCATTTCCTGAAAGGAACTATTTATTTTTGAAAGCAAGGTTTTATTTTTTATTTGAAAATTACCTGTTTTGGAAATGATTAATGTCTCATCATTTTCTGTAACTCTTTCAAGAGTATTATATTTTATGTTTCTTAGGATATTGTCTATTGTAGAAGAATAAAACTTAGTATTTTTATTTTGCATAAATTTTGGGATTTCTTCAATTAAAGAATTAATAAGCGAATATTCTGTTAAATATTGTAAGAAAAGAGGGTTTGTTTCAAGAGCTTTAGAATTTTCAAAATTGCCAACAGAATAGCTACCAAGAGTGCTAATGTTAATTGATTGTTCAATTACATTTTGTCTTTCAAAAAGAGTGTTAATTATCTTTGAAACAAAAGATTCTTGTTTTTTACAGCTCCAGACAAGGTTTGTTTGATTTTCTAATATTGTTAGATCCTTGTCTTTTAAAAGCCTTAAAGCATCAGCAAGCAATATTTTCTCTTTTTGCCCTTTAGAGAAAGGGCCAACAACCATCTTAAATAAGCCATTTTGCTTTTTGTAGTTTTCTCTGTTCTCTTTTAGTTCGTGATTATTATGATATTCTCTTGCCCAATAATCATCACAAGAAATAAAATAAAAACCAGATTTTTTAAATTCAACTTCTACAAGAGATGATGGCATAACATTCTCTTGTAAAGTTGAAAGGGGTTTGCAGCAAGCACAATTTATGGTTTCAAAACCAACATTATTGAAATTTTTAGTTAAAAGGTGTGGTAAAATATTAGAGAAATCTAGATTAATATGGTCTTTAATAAATTTTTCTTTGGTCTGGTAATAGAAATTATTCGTGTTTGTTAATATTAATTCTTTATTGAAAAACTCATTTTCAAAAAGTATATTTAGTATTTGATCATTTTTAATATTTGTCTCTGGTTTTAGCCTTAAGATATTACTTAATATTAATTTCTTTGTTAGTGGCTCTATTAATCTTATTTTCTCAGAATAATTTAAATTTTTTGTATAGTTTTTTATTGCAAAATGTATGTGGTTTTCATTATTTATTTTTCTGATGTTCCTTTTAAAAACGCAAAAGGAATCATAGTAACTCCAATTATTTCTTATTAAAAACTGTCTTTCAGGTTCTATTAGAATAATATTTTTTCCTGTTGCCTGTTGAAGTATTTTAGAACACTTAGAAAGTAGTTCAAAGTCTCTTGCAATAATTTTGGTCTTTTTGTCTAGGGATTTAAGAGAAATATCTTTTTTAAAATCAGAAAGCAATTGTGATACTAGCTCTTTTTCTAACTCTACAATAAAATATGGATAATATGTTGCTTTGTGTATTAATTCATAGTTATTATTAAGAGGGTCTCTACCAAAGTAGAGAACCACTCTTGCCCTGTCTTTTTCATAACTACTATTAAGTAAACACAATTTATGCTCCATGGCTATTATTCAACTCCACAATTTCTAAAATATCATTGGCAGATGAATATATGTAGTTCAAACAAACAGGGGGTGTTTTCGGGGGGGTAGGTGTCCAGTGCAAAGTTTATAAATATTGTGATTTTATAAAAGGTTCTGTAAAAATCCTTTTTTAGAAATTTTTTAGAAACAATTCGCACTATTTTTTGGACGTCTTGCAAGAGCAAGTTCCAAAGCTTCTTAATATACTTTTAAAACTTATCGGTTATAATATTTTTATACTTAATGATTATTAAAAAAAAGAACAATAATTATTAAAATTGAAAAAAGAAAAGGAGGAAGAACATGTTTGATTTTAAAAAGATTGCAGTAATATTTTCATTAGTTTTGTTATTGGGAACAGTTTATGCACAAAGTTATATGGTTGATGAACTATTTAACAACCCAGAGTTTGCAAAAGAACAATACAATGCCAATCTTGATAAGATGCCAGGAGCTTTAAGAAAGTTTGCAGGTAATGAAAAGATACAAATAAATGTAGATTATGGAACAGAGATAAAAAGCATAACTCTTGTAATGAAAGAAGGAGCAATAGATTCCTATTCTACTGATGGAACAGTAAATCCAACATTAATTGTAGACACTGACCCACAAACAATAGAAAATTTAATTAAAAGCAACACACCTGTAAAAGATTTTAAACAAGCAGTAAAAGACAAAACCATAAGATATCGTTCTGTTGGTGTCTTTAAGAAAATCAAGTTTGGCTTTGCTAGATTTGCTTTAAATTTCTTTAAATAAAATAAGTAAAATACTTGGGGATACTGGGATTTGAACCCAGGTCAACAGGTATCTCCTTTTTTTCTAAGAATATGTTTTCTTAGCATACCTGTAACTTTCAATCATCTGTTTCTAAAAAGAAACATCTTGCAAAAAGTTTAAAAATCTGGAGCCCGCTAGGCTAACCGGACTACCCCATATCCCCTTTTTGTAGTATATAATTTATATAAAAAAGTCTTTATATACTTGTTGCTTTTAACAAAAACCAAAAGCAATATAAAATAATCCTGAGATATTATTTATTGTATTATGATTCTAAACTATTCTAATTGTTTTTCAGTTATTGATAAAGACCAAAAGGCAAATATTGACCAAACAAAAGAAACAAATATTAATGACTATAGTTTAATCACTCATGGCCACTCTGATCACATCTCAATTACAAACCAAAAGATATTTACAACAAAAGAAACAGCCTCATTTATTGACCTGTACACAAAAAGAGAAATGTCTTATTCTTTTGTTAATGGCAACACCTTAAATTTAACAGACAACATTAACCTTTCTGCTCTTGATGCTGGCCACATTCTTGGAAGTAAGATGTTTTATCTAGAGAGTAAAGACAAGTCTGTTCTTTATACTGGTGATTTTAAAATGCAGGACTCTCTTCTCTTAAAAGCAGCAACACCAAAAGAAGCAGACATTCTGATATTAGAAACAACATTTGGCAAAAAGGAATTTTCTTTTCCAAGAAGAGAGCAGGTCTATGAGGACTTTGCAGAGATGATAACAAAGGATATTAAAAACAACAGGTTAGTATTGATTGGTGCTTATTCTCTTGGAAAATCTCAAGAGCTAATAAGATTTGTAAATGATTATCTTAAAGAAACGCCACTAGTCACAAAGAAAGCATTTGAATTTTCTAAAATCTATGAGGATTTTAATATTTCTTTAGGTAAATATGAACTATTAGATCATAATATTTCAGAACACAATATCTTGATTGTTCCAATGAATCTGATCAACAGAGATTTAATAAGGTGCCTAGAACACCAACAAAATAGAAAAGTTTCAAGTTACTTAGCAACAGGCTGGAAGCATTATCGTTCAGGAAAATGCATTCCAATTTCAGATCATTGTGATTATCAGGATCTTTTAGATTTTGTTAAGGCCGTAAACCCAAAAAAAGTGTTTACAATGCACGGCTTTGCAAACGAGTTTTCAAAAACAATAAACAAAGAACTAGGTATATGGTCAAGACCAATTACTGATCTTTCCCAAATTTCAATTTCTGATTTTTTCTAAAACTAATATAATCTAGCATTGAAATCTTCAAGCTTTTGTGTTTCGTTTCTTTCATCAGTTCTTGATTTTAAAATTAAGGATAACTCTGCAAGGTTTTCTTTAAAATCAATAAGGTTCATTTCTCCGCTTTTATATCTGTTTAGAAGAGTATTATGTATTTCTGCTTGTCTTTTCTTTCCAAATGCTGTCTTGACAAGATTATCTTGATTTAATAATTCCATTAAGACCTCCATCTTTTGTCTTTCAATAACAAGCTCTTCAATCTTTTGTTTTAGGTTTTCAAGTTGTCTTTCTGTTGCTCCTTTTTTCTTATAGTTAAGAACCATTTGCTTATATTTTTCTATCTCTTCGTTTGTCTTTGCCACATCAATTAGTTTGTCAACATTCATCAAATTTCTTCTAGAGATAACTGCTGCAAGATCTATCTTGTTTGTTTTTTCAAGAACTGGAATTGCATTGAAGTTTTTATTTTCTTCTTCTCTTATTGTTTTGTTTTTTGTACTAAATAAGTTTTTAAAATTAAATGCCATTTTTATCACCTTTATATACCATATAGTTTGTTAATATTTAATAAACATATTTATTTTTTCAATATTTCTAAATACTCCAATTCTTGGCTGTGTAATATTATTTTTAGGTCTTCTCTAGAAATGTCTGGTTTAGTCACACAGATTTGATCAAACAATGCAGCCCTATATTCTATTATTCTCTTAAATTCTTTTTTAGAAATGCCTACAAGATTACAAAGTTTTTCTGCAAAGTGAGAGGTCATAACATCTACTGAACAACCATTGCATTCCTCATCTTTGTAAATGTTATTAAGATTGATATTTCCTACTTTTGAAATTTCAGTAATCTGAGAAAGTTTTCTTATAGTTTTTCCAGAAAAAAATTTCTTTTTTAAAATTATTATTATATCAAGAAGTGGGAGAACCGTTTCTGGTATGTCCATTGGTTTGTTTAGCAATTTAATGACTGCATCTTCGCTATTGTTTGCATGTAATGTCGCCATACAACCTTCGTGGCCAGTATCCATTGCAACAAATAACCCTTGAACTTCTCTTGCTCTTACTTCTCCAATAATTACTCTATCAGGTCTCATTCTTAATGTATTTATGGTTATTTCATATAAGCTCTCTTCATTAGAGATATCAGAGATAAGAGAAACAGAATCATTAAAATTGCTAATATCTAACTCTGCAGTGTCTTCAATTAATATTACTCTTTCATTATTATCTATAAAATCCATTAAAACATTTAGAAAAGTTGTTTTTCCTGAGCCAGTACCGCCACATACGAAAAGATTTGCAGGTTTTACTTTAAATCCTTCAATAACTGTCCAAAGATATGCTGCGGTATAAGAGTCTATAACATCATTATTGATTAAATCAATTATAGTTAATGGTTTTTTTGTGAATTTTCTTATAGTTATTGCATTAAAATCACAAACTGCTTTTGAGACAATATTTAATCTTGATCTATCTGGTAAAGTTCCATCTATAAATTCTCTTTTTTTAAAGTCTCTTTTTACTGTGTTTTTAAAGACTTCAATAAGTTTTTCATATTCTTTTTCTTTAAATTTTATCCCTGTTAGTGTCTTTTTTTGTTCTCTATCAATAATAAACACTTTATCAAAATCATTAATTATTATCTCTTCAATATTTCTTTGTTCAAATATTTTGGTTAGCTGTCTATAGCCCATAAAGTAATTTACTATGTAATCTGATAATTCTTTTTCTAGAAATTTAGAAAGAAGTTGTTTTTTTTCATCTATTATTTCGGAACCGTATATTATATCTTCAATATTGTTTAGTCTTAAAAGTTCTTTGATTACTTGTGATTTATCAGATGTGTTATTTTTAAGAAAATATTCAGAGAGATCTTTTATTGTTAAATTGTTTTTTTTAATATTTTCTATAATTTTTTGAAAATCAGGATTATAATATTCATATTTGTTTTTTGTCATAATCTCTCCATTTTGTGCTTATTATTTTTAAGATGTATTTCTTTTTAAATGTTATTATTATCTATTATATAGTAAACAACTGATTAATAACTGATAAATTATGGCAGAAAGAAGAGATATTTTTAGTGAGATTAATAGTAATAAACTAAAAACCGTATTTTTATTTATTGGTTTTTTTGCATTTATATTTTTACTTGCCATTGCAATAAAGTACATCTTTAATTTTACAGGTTTTGGAATATTGTTTATTGCTGGTGTTATTGCAATAGTTTATGCAATTATTGGTTATTTTCTAGGTGACAAAATTGTTTTAGCAACAAGTGGCGCAAAAGAGGCTGATGAGAAGAAACATGTTTATCTTATTAATCTTGTTGAGGGCTTGTCTCTTTCTGCGGGAATACCAAAACCTAAAGTTTATGTAATTGAAGATAAGTCTCCAAATGCGTTTGCTACTGGAAGAAATCCAAAGCATTCATCTATTGCTGTAACTACTGGTCTTTTAGAGATGATGAATAGGCAAGAACTAGAGGGAGTAATTGCTCATGAGATGTCTCATATACAGAATAGAGATATACAGGTTATGACCTTTGTTTCTGTTCTTTTTGGTATTGTTTCAATAACTTCAGATATTGCTTTAAGAGGGATGATTTATGGTGGTAGTGGAGATCGAGATAATAAGAATATACCTTTGTTAATTCTTGCAATTGTTTTAGTTATTCTTGCTCCGCTTATTGCTTTTATTATTCAAATGGCATTATCTAGAAACAGAGAATATCTTGCAGACTCTTCAGCAGGAAAATTAACACGATATCCTCAAGGGCTTGCAAGTGCTTTAAGAAAGATTTCTGGATTTAATCAGCCAGTAAAGAATGCAAGTAAAGGCACTGCTCATCTTTATATTGCTAATCCTCTTTCATCAGGTGGGTTGTCAAATCTGTTCTCCACTCATCCACCAATACAAGAAAGAATCAAAAGACTAGAGGCGATGTAATTTTCTTTTTTCGCACTGGACATCTACCCTCAAAAGCTTTTTAAACTACTAATTCTATAATATATTTATAATAATTAGAAATGTGTAGTTTATGCGGTTACACATATTTAAAAACTGTTTGATTATTAACTTATTTGGTGATAAACTATGCCAAATATGACTCTAAGTATTTCGCAAGAAATGTATGATAAAATGAAGAATTATTCTGAAATAAGGTGGAGTGAAGTTGCAAGAAAAGCATTTGCCGAAAAAATAAATCATATGGAAATGCTTGATGACTTAAAAGAAGTTACGCAAGCAAGAAAAGAATATAAAGAAGGGAAAGGGATTAAATTTTCTGATTTAAAAAAAGAGATGGGAAGGATATGACCTTTGAGATTTATATTACAGAAAAACAAAAGAAAATATTAAAATCATTAGACAAAAAAATCGAAGATCAAATATTTAAAAAACTAGAGCAATTATCTGAAAACCCAGAACTAGGAAAACCACTGTCACACGAACTAAGCGGTTGTAGAAGTTTACATATAGGAAATTATAGGGTTATTTATGAATTTAAATCTGATAAAATATACATTCTTTCTGTAGGGCATAGAAAATACATATATACTTATTTTAACCCAGAAACAAATTCAGAATTTACAAATGTATTAAAATCCCCTCAATTGAAAATATATTATATAACTGCAGGGAAAGAAACTAATGATAAGAAATTTATGAAGTTTATTAAAGAAAAACTAGATGAATATGAAACTATAGAAGATATAGAATATGTTAAGAAAATAAGAAAAAAATTAAAAAAAGAGAAATTAATTACTGAAAAAGAGTTATTGAAAGAATTAAATTTGGAGTAAACATGGAACAAGATATTAATAACATTGTTGAGCAGATGCTTAATACCTATAATAAGAATCAAGTCTTTATTTCTCGTCTTAGATCTCTTAATATCTCTGAAGTAGCTAATCCTTATAATCCTGAAGAAAAACTGATAGAGAACATTTCATATGAAAGAAACTTTTCTTTAAAAGTTGCAGGTGTTGATTCAGGGTTTGTGTCTAAGCAACTAAATTTTGCAAATATTACAATCATAAAAGAAAGCGGGGTGTTTTTTGATTATCAAGACGGGGAATTAAAAGACTATAGGTATTTTCCAAACATGTATAATCTGCCAAAACCCTATCTTTCAAGTTCTTCATTAGAACTAGAAGAAATAATGTGGAACACATCTATTTCTCGCTTAGAAAAAGAACTGCAAATTTCTTCACTAATTCTTGGACAATGCAACAACGTCCCCGACCTTCTTTTGTTTGACGGCTCCATAATTCCTCAATACATCAACAAGCCAACAAGGGATTGTCCTCAAAAAAAGAAATACGAGTATTTGCTTTCTAGATTCTTGTTTGTTTACAAAGAAGCAAGAGAGAAAAAGATTTTCTTAGCAGGTGCAATTGAAGACTCTAGGGCAAATCGTTTCTTTTCAGTTTTAAAAGAAGAAATCTTTAATGATCAAAATTTTGACTTTGAGTTATTTGATGCTTTTTTAGTTTTTTCTCTGCTTTCTAAAAATCAAAGAACAGGTGTCTTTAAATATTCCAAGGATCCTAAGTCCCACCCAATACTTTCTGATTTCCCTGAAGAGATAAGGGACAATCTCTATTGTTGTTATTTGAAACTTTCAGATAATGATTATCCTCTAAGGCTGGAGTTTGTTTATTACAAGGAGTTTGGTCTTTCTCTAAAGGACTACACAGAAAAGCTTGTTCAAATGGTGTCTGAGATATCTTCTTTTAACCCAAAATACACCTACCCTTCAGTTTTAATAGAGGCAGACATAAGAAGTCGCTTGACTCTTCAAGAAATAGATCTAATTACTAACAAGATACTTGAGAAAACCAAAAGTTATGGCTTTAGATTTCCAAGAAGAGAGTCCAGAGTGTTCTAAAGTTTCCTTTCCTATTTTTTTGTGCTTAAAAGTTAAAAAATCAAACACAATCATTTATTAATAAGATAGTTGCAAAACTAATACAGATATATAAAATTTAAAGGAAAATGGTGATAGGTTATGATGCTTTTAGATGTTCTAGAGTTTTCAGGAGTACTTACGGCTTGCGTTGTTTGTACAATATACTTAGCAAGAAACAAAATTCGCTTATAGACCCTAATTTTTGATAAAAGCCTATTTTTTTTGCTAAAAAACAACCAATGGTTAGGATTTCTAACCAAAAAACTTCTTTTTCTAAAAAAAGCGAAAGCGATCTTTTTATATTAAAGTCATGACTATATCATGATATACTATGACAGATAATGACACAGACAAGACTAAAAGAATGTTCCTTGAGCAATTGTTAGGAAATCAATTCAAGGAGTTAGGGTTGTCTGACTTAATGGCAATTCAGGAAAAAACTCAAGATCCTTTAGTCCTTTCTGTTCTGGTCTTCAAGTTACTTGAAGAAAGAAAGGAAACCAACAGAATCTTAAGTGAAATCAATGAAAAGTACGAAAAGTTACAATCTTCCATACAAAATAAAAACACCTCAAATAATAACCTAGAAATTGTTCTTTTGCCAGAAACAGACGAACGGATTATCAGCTACATAAAGGAGCATGGAAAAGCTGATGCCGAAGAAATCAAAGAAATGTTTGGCTATAAAGGAACAAATGCTGCAAGTCAGAGATTAAATAACCTAGTAAAAGCAAACCACTTACAGAAAGTCAACTCTGGAAGAAAGGTTTATTTTGTAGTTAAGTAAGTTTTAGAATAGAAATGGTAATAGATTTTAAAACCCCCAATTTGGTAATAGAACTGCAAAAGGAACTTTTCCTTCCTTTTTTCTGCCGATAGTAATATTCAAATAAAAAAGAGAAAAAGATTTCTATTCTTTTCTCTTTTCTGCCTATTTTAATAATTAAGATTGCTCATATAAAAATCTAAAGAGCAATTTCTTTTTTAGGTAAAAACCTAATTAATAATTTCTATTTATAATATATTTGTTTCTTACATATCTATAAAATTTAAAAAGGTGGAAAACATATGAAAAATAAAAACTCAATTTTATATATTATAATAGGAATATTACTGGTAGGGTTATTTTTTGTTTTTCTTACAAATACTAATTCTAATAAAGCCCCTGTAGTAACAACCACTACTCAAGACCCAAACACCAACACTCCAACAACAATCAATACAAAAACCCGGACTCAACCAGTTTATTTTAAAGGCTCTGATTTTTTAGTTTTAACTAAAGAAGACATGTTGCTTCTTTTACAGCAAGGCTCAACAAGCTCTAGTAGAAATGAAGGGCTGAAGTCTCTTTCAGTAGGGGGTGCCATGACTGATGGTGCTCCTGCTCCAGTAGTAATGGAGAGTAGCTATGATTCTGCAACTGGAGTTTCTCAAGACTATTCCGGAACTAATGTCCAAGTAGAAGGCATTGATGAAGGAGATATTGTTAAAACAAACGGAGATAAGATCTTTATTGGCAAAGATCACAAGTTAATAGTTATAAACAATGTTAATCCACCACTTAATGATATCTATGATTTGATGATTTCAAAAGAACCAAAAGATAATAGACATTATTTATATTATACCCCTGAAGAAACAATCCAAACTATATTGCTTGATCAAGATTTACTATACCTAGTAACTACAAAATATCACTTAGAGTCAAAGTTTGATAATTCTTTGCTTTACCCTCAAAGATTATCAATACCAACAACAGTAGTTACAACTTACAAGATAAAAGAAAACGCCCTAGAAGAGTTAAGTAAAATTGAAATTGATGGTATGTATTATCAATCAAGATTAAAAAACGGCTATGTCTATCTAATCACAAACAACTATAGTTTCTATTATGCTAATCCAATATTATTAGATGATATAATAATCAACCCAATAATAGAAACAAAAGCAGGAAAAGTTTCAAGCACAGAAAGAACTGTAGTAATGCCAAAGGATGGAACGCCAGAAAATAAAAACATGTATACAGTTACAACTTTAAAATATAGCGATTCTAAGGATTCAGTGATTGATTCTCTAGACCTATTACTTGATTATTCCAGCACAATCTATATGAGCGAAAACAACCTGTATATTGCTCATAAGGAAAACCAATATTGGGGCTGGAGATTGTATGGCTATTATAATAACAATATAGATGTCTTTAAAGAAATCTACAAAGAAATTTATCCAAGTTCAGTAAAATCCCAAATAGAAAAGAATATTGATGACCCTGAAAAGCTTTTAGAGATCTTAAATGACTATTATAATTCTTTAGATGAAGATAAAAAAGAAGAATTATACGATGATATACAAGATGCAACAGAAAATTATTATCAAAAAAAGCAAAAAGAAAGAGAAAAGACTTTCATCAACAAGATAGAGTTAAAGGCAGATGGTAAGCTTGGAGACATAACAACTGGCTTTGTCCAAGGAGATCTTCTAAACCAGTTTTCTTTAGATGAAGATAAGGATGGTTATCTAAGGGTTGCAATTACATATAGAAATGAAGATTACAAAAACGAAAATGCAATAGTAATTCTAGATTCATCTCTTGAAAAGTATTCTGAGCTTGATGGCTTAGCAGAGGATGAATCAATCTATAGTGTAAGGTTTATGGATGATAAAGTCTATTTAGTTACCTTTAGACAAATGGATCCTTTCTTTGTTATAGATTTAAGTGATAGAAAGCACCCAGAGGTTTTAGGTTTCTTAAAGATACCTGGTTATAGCAATTACTTGCATCCAATAAGCGATACCTTAATACTTGGTGTTGGTCAAGACACAAAAACCAACAAGTGGGGTGGTGTCTCTCAAGCAGGTGTAAAAGTAAGCTTGTTTGATGTCTCAGATTATAAAGACCCAAAAGAAGTCTCAACTTATGTTGTTGATACTGATAACTCTTACACACCAATACAAAACGATCACAAGGCCTTCTTATATATTGAAAAGAACAATCTAGTAGTAATTCCAGTAAATGAATATTACAATACTAGAGAGCCAGGAATGAATTTCTATGTTCTTGAGTTAACAGAAAAAGATATTGTTGAAAAAGAGATTATCAATCACAAAAACAGTCAAAGCTGGTATAGTGGCATCTTAAGATCTTTGTATATCGGCGATGAGCTATATACCATCTCAGACAACCAGCTAGTAACCTACAACTTTGAAACCGAAGATAAGACAAAAGTTAGCTTAAACTAACTTTTCTTTTTCTATTTTTTTGAAAATTGCGAATTGGCAGTCACCAATTGAAATTGAGTTGTTGACAAATTGTCAACAACTGAAAATGCCTGCTTCTGATGGTAAATACTACAAGACAGATTGTGCCAACTTAGAAGGTCTTTTTAGAATTATTCAATCTTCTTCCAACACTACACATCTTAGCAATAGGGCATTCCCTACATTTTGGCTTTCTAGAAAAGCAGATATTTTGCCCAAGTGTTACAAAAAGATAATTTGTTTTATTCCATAGCCTTTTAGGCAAAACTTCTCTTAAGGCCTTTTCTGTTTCTGGTGGATTTTTTGTTTTTACTATCCCTAAGATATTAGTAATTCTATGTACATGTGTATCCACACAGATTCCTGGCTTACCAAAGGCAACAGAAACAACAAGGTTAGCTGTTTTTCTACCAACTCCAGGAAGCGTTAACAATTGCTCAATCTCATCAGGCACTTTACCTGCAAATTTCTCATTAACCACTTTAGGTAATTCTTTTAAGTGCTTGGCTTTAGTCTTATAAAACCCAACTGGGTATAGCAGTTTTTCAAGTTCTTTTTGAGATATCTTTTCTAGGTCTTTAAAGCTTTTGACTTTAAGAAACAGCCTTTTGCAAACAACATCTGTTGTCTTGTCTAATGTTCTTGCTGAAAGAATAGTTGCAATCAAAACAAAAAAAGGCTTTTTATATTCTAAATAAACACTCTCAGCAAAAGGCAAAGGATATTTTTTAAGTGCTTTCTCAAGCACATAATAGATTTTGTTGATTTCTGCTGTATTCATGTTATTTTGCAATTTAAATGTATTTTTCTTTATTTAGTAAAAAATCTATGTTAATTGTAATTAACACAGATTCGAATCTATGTTAAGTAGACTTAACATAGATTTAAGTGGTATCTTAATTAGATTCTCTTTTTTTAAATGTGATTTTCTTGTTTGCTGTATAGTTCCAAACAAAACCAACACCTATAGCAATAACTTTTCCAATCATATAATGCAAGCCTATGACATCCACGCAAAGCTTTAACACTCCTAGATTGATCAACAATCCGATTAATGAAATAAAAGCAAACAATCCAAACTGTTTTGCAATTCTTTTGTCTTTGTCTTTAAAAGTTATGGTTTTTTGTCCAATATATCCTACAATAATACCTATACAGTATGATATTGTTGCAGAGATAAGATAGTTAATGCCAATAAACTCAGTAAATATAAAAAGCAAAGCCAAATCATAGACTGTTGCAATAATAGAAATAATTAAGTAACATATCAACACTTCACTAATTCTATTGATCAAAGGCATTTTTTTTATTATCTTTTTTACAACAAAATCAATTAAGCTCACATATATCTTAAATCCAAATACTTAATAAATATTTGTAAAATATATTTATATCAAACAAATAAGAAAATCAACATGGAATCCCACGAAAAGAAAAAAATTGTTAAAAATCTAAAATGGATGGCTTTCTCTAAGATTATAATTTATCTTCTTTCAATCATAACTATCACTTTGATTCCAAGATATTTAGGAGTAGAAGGCTATGGTCAATTAAACTTCATAATTTCTTTCGTTAGTATTTTTTCAATAATTGGCGATCTAGGGATAAATACTTTGATTATAAGGGATATATCAAAAAACACAAAAAAAGCCAAAGAATATTATAACAATCTTTTTTTATTTAGAATTATAATTTCGTTGTTATTTATTTTAGTTGTTTTTATTTTTGCTTTATTTCAAAAATCATCAACTATAGATTTAATTATAATTTATGCAATTGGCATGGGCTTTTTTTTATTAGGTAATTTTAATCTTTCATTTTTAATTAGTTTTCAAGAAAACAAATATCAAGCAATCTCTGATGCTATTCAAAAAGTTACATACACTTTAGGAGTGATCCTTGTAATTGTCTTGAACTATAAATTGTTTGGAATAATTGTAGCTAATGCAGTAGCTAGTGTTGTAGTGTTTGTTTTTTCTTTTTTTGCAATTAAAAAATTTATAAAAATTAAAAATCTAAAATTAAATAAAAAATACATTAAACAAAAATTAATATTGGCATCTCCTTTTATTTTTACATGCATTTTTTGGACAATTTATTTTAATATAGATAGAATATTTATTACTTATATAAGGGGCAATTATGCAACTGGTTTATATTCTATAAGCAATACATTTTTGGGTTTTCTTTTAAGTTTTATCGGTATTTTAAGCACTACATTTTTCCCAGTTCTTTCAAATGTTTCAAATAATAAACTGAAATTAAAATCCATAGTTGATAAATATTTATTGTTAATTTATTTGTTTTCTGCCCCAGCAACAATTGGTTGTATTTATCTTGCACCTCAAATAATAACTCTAGTCTTTGGAAGTCAATATCTTGGCGGTACAATTGCATTTCAATTAGTTATGCTTTTCTTTTTATTAAACTCTGTTGGCTTAGTTAATTATTATTTATTAATTACAAATAATTTAGAAAAATATTCTTTAAAGATTTTAGGTGTATCTACCGGAACAAATCTTTTATTAAATTTTATATTTGTACCTTGGTTAGGGATTGTTGGTGCAGCAATCACAACAATAATCGCAGAAGTTGTTATATTTATTTTAAGTTACAAAAAAATAAGATCTGATATAATCAAAATAGATTATTTCTCCCCATTAATAAAACCAGCGATTGCATCTGGAATTATGTTATTAGGGTTAATATTTTATAATTATTTTTATCCAATAGGGGTATTACACAACAAGTTTGATGTGTTAATTTCTATTGCAATTGGTGTGATAATCTACATATCAACATTATTTATAACAAAAACAATAACTCTAAAACAAATAAAAGAAACAATAAAAATTTAGTAATGATTTAATTAATTATATTAAAAGAACCGTTTTGCAAGTTTTTTTAATCTAGTCTATAATATTCATTTATATCCATTTGGGTGCATTTTGTGCCAATTATATGCTTTAGAAATAATGGTTTTAATATCTGAATATTTTGGTTCCCATCCCAGTTCTTTTTTAATTTTTGATATATCTGCAAGAACAATAGGAGGATCTCCTGCTCTTCTTTCTGAGTTTTTTATAATAGCATTTTTGCCAATTGTTTTTTGAGCCATATCAATTATTTCTGTAACTGAAAAGCCATTTCCACTTCCAACAATAAAAATATTTGATTTGTTATTTCTTTCAAGATAGTCTAATGCAAGAATATGTGCTTGTGCTAAATCAGTTACATGTATATAATCTCTTACTCCTGTCCCATCTTTTGTATCAAAATCGTTTCCAAAAATATAGAATTCTTTTTCTGAAACAATTGATTTAATAACTTTTGTAATTAATTGTATTGGGGGATTACGTTCTGGCCCAATTTCACCCTCTATATCTGCTCCTGATACATTAAAGTATCTTAGTGCTATATATTTAAAATTATGAGCGACTTCAAAAAAATGTAATATTCTTTCTACAACTAGTTTGGTTTCTCCGTAACTGTTGATAGGTTCTAGTTTTGCATCTTCTGTAACCGGATTAGTTTTTGGTATTCCATAGACTGCGGCACTAGATGAGAATATTATTTTTTTTATGTTACATTGATTCATGCAATTAAGAAGAGTTATAGTGTTAACTACATTATTTTCATAATATTTTTCAGGATGATACACAGATTCTGCAGCATCAATGTATCCTGCAAAATGTATAACTGCATCTATTTTTTCATTAATTAGTGTTTCTTTCAGTAGTTGATAATCAGATAAATCTCCAATTATTAATTTTGAATTTGAAATTGCCTCTTTGTGTCCTGCTTCTAAATTATCAAAAACTATTGGATTATGACCTCTTTTTTTAAGTTCTTTAACAGTGTGGCTTCCAATATAACCAGCTCCACCACAAACAAGTATATTCATATATAACCTCATTTATAAAATTTAATAGTAACACTTAGTGTTATTTTAGTATTCTTTCTATTTGTTCTTTATCATTTATTATTTTATTAACCCCTTCTTTTAATGTTATTGGATTAAATTCAGGATATATTTTTTTAAGTCTTTGTATGTCTGTTCTTTTTTCAAAAGTACCATCTGGTTTTGAAAGATCCCATTTAATTTCGCCATCCCAACCAATCTCTTTTTTTATTATTTCTGCAATTTCTTTTATAGAATAATCAAAACCTGTCCCAATATTTATCATTTGATCTGAAGAATAATTATTCATTAAATAAATTATTGCATCAGCACAATCTTCGCTATATAGTGCTTCTCTTCTGGGTGTTCCTGTACCCCAAAGTATAATTTGTGTATCTCCGTTTTTTTTTGCTAAAAGTATTTTTTTAATTAATCCAGGAAGCATATGTCCATTTTCTATATCGTAATTGTCGTTAAATCCATATAAATTAGTAGGCATTACACATATTGCATCAATTCCATATTGTTTTCTGTATAATTGACAAGCAGTAACCCCTACGCCTTTAGCTACAGCATATCCTTTATTTGTTTCCTCTAATTTTCCAGCCATAAATCTATCTTCATTAATTGGTTGTGGATTTTCTTTAGGATATATACATGTGGATCCAGGGTATAATAATTTTGCTTTTGGGCAATTATTTTTAATTGCTTCTATGACATTTAATATCATAACACTGTTTTGATACAAGAAATCAGCAGGTCTTTTATTATTGCCTTGTATCCCTCCAACTAATCCGGCAATCATAAATATAAATTCTGGTTTTTCAGATTTTAAATAGTTCTCAATTTGGTCTTTTTCTAAAAGATTCAGTTCTTTACTTCTAGGGGTTAAAATATTTGTATATCCTTTTTTTAATAATTGTCTGTGTATTGCACTACCTAATAGCCCCCCACTTCCTAAAATTAATATCTTTGAATTTGTATTCATTTTTACCACCTTTAATATAATATTATTTTATTATTTTTTATTAAATTATAATCGTGATTAACCATTATTTTTACTAAATCTTTAAACTTAGTTTTGGCTTCCCAACTCAAATCTCTTTTTGCTTTAGATGGGTCTCCTAAAAGGAGATCGACTTCTGTTGGTCTAAAGTATTTAGGATTTATTTTTATAATTGTTTTACCATTGTCTTTATTTATACCAATTTCATTTAATCCATCTCCTTGCCAAATTAATGGAATATCTAATTCTTTACAAGCACATTCAATAAATTCTCTAATTGTGTGTGTTTCTCCAGTAGCAATTACATAATCATCAGGTGTATCTTTTTGTAGCATTAACCACATAGCTTCAACATAATCTTTTGCATATCCCCAATCTCTTTTCGCATCTAAATTACCTAATTCTAAAAAATCTTGCTTACCTAATTTTATTTTAGAAAGTCCAATTGTGATTTTTCGTGTTACAAAATTAAATCCTCTTCTTTCGCTTTCATGATTAAATAATATTCCATTGCAAGTAAACAAATTATATGCTTCTCTATAATTTTTAATAATCCAAAAAGCATAAAGTTTTGCTATTCCATATGGACTTCTAGGATAGAAAGGTGTATTTTCATTTTGAGGTGTTTCTATAACTTTGCCAAACAATTCTGAAGTTGATGCTTGATATAATTTTATTTTTTTATCTAAATTTAGTTTTCTAATTGCTTCTAGTAATCTTAATACGCCTACGGCATCTATTTGTGCAGTAATTTCTGGAATTTCAAATGAAACTTTAACATGGCTCTGTGCTGCAAGATTATATATTTCATCAGGTTTTGTTTCTTTAATAATATTTAGTACTGAAGTAGTATCTGTAATGTCTCCATAATGTAAAAATAGTTTCTTATCTAATATTTCAGGATTATTATATAAGTGGTCGATTCTCCAAGTATTTAAAACACTTGCTCTTCTAATAATTCCATGTACTACATAACCTTTTTCTAAAAGAAACTCAGTTAAATAAGAACCATCTTGTCCTGTAATTCCAGTTATTAGTGCAGTTTTCATAAATAATTACTATTTAGATATTTTTATAACTATTTGTTTTTATAATTTAATAAGATATCTTTTTATAGCTAGACAAACATATTATATATGAGGTTTTTAGAGATGAAGAAGTTGCTATTTTCGAAAAAAAACCCAATTAATTTAATTAAAACTAACTCTAATAAAATTTTTAATTTTTTAAATAATGAAAGCCTTTGGCATTATAAAAATAATAAATTATATGCTGATTTTATATCTAATGAAAATAATATTAATTTTCCTGATGGAAAATATATTTCTTCAAAATTAAATTTAAAACAGCAAAGAGGCCCTTCAATTACAAAGTGTTTTATTCTTTCTAATTTCGCTAAATCAAAGAAGCATTTTTTTATTGCAAATTGTAATAGGCAGAAATTAAATAAAATTACTGGCATACCACTTAATAATATAGAGGTTTATAATCCACCTTATATTTCTGAATTTGAATTTTCAGAAGACATAAAAACAAAAATGTTGCGATTAATAAAAAAGTTTAACCCTGATTATATTTGGGTTGCTATTGGTGCCCCAAAACAAGAGATATTATCTAATCAGTTATTTTCTTTATATAAATGCAAATATATTAATATTGGCGCAGCAATTGATTTTTTAACAAAAGATAAATCCGAAGCCCCACGAATTTGGGTTAATTTAAAAATTGAATGGCTTTATAGATTAATAACAGATTTTAAACATTCAAAAAAAAAGGTGTATAGAAGTATAATTGGTTTAAGATATTTGAAATGTATTGATACAAAAAAATAATCTCTATTAATTATAAAATTTGTGTGATTATGTCAAAAAGAATTATTTTAAATAAATTTTTAACATTTTTTAACCACAAGGAAAGAACAATAAGAATAGATGATTATCCATCTGGGATAAGACCTGTATTAGATGATTTAACACCTTTTTTTAAGATTTTTGATGAATTTGAAAAAAGACAATTGTATTTTTATTTAGCAATTGTTCCAAAGGTGCTTGTTGATTTTTTTGATAATAGAATTCTAGAATATAAATATTTAATTCCAATAATGCATGGATATTCTCATAATTATGATTATTATTCAAAAATATTAGAATCTAATAATGATCCTTACAATACCCACACAATAATGGACCAGTTTGATGAATTTGAAAATCAATCTGTTAGCGAAATTTCTGAAAAAATAGAAAAAGGAAAAAATATACTAAATAGATATTTTAATAAAGAGATTGATATTTATGTGCCACCTTGTAATATATTAAATAAGAACACAAAAATAGCATTAATTAATCAAGGATTTAAAACTGTTTTTTCTGAAAATTATTTTTTTAATCGCAAATTAAGGTGTGTTACATCTGATTATTATGGTACTTTAGAAAATATGCCTTTAAAGAAGTATAATTGCATAACTTTACACATTACATGGGAATATGATACTTTGAGAACAAAAGGAATAGATATAATTACAAACAAATTAGATTATATAAAAAGTATATTGAATTGATAAATATGGTTAAAAAAATATTATTTTTAATTAGGAGGGTCCCACCTAAAACAGGTGCTGTAAAAATTAATGAGTTTTACTATAATTTAATAAAGAATGACAAAAAATATAAAACAAGTGTGATTAAATTGAATAGTTATAACTCAATATCCCAAATGGGGCGATTTAATTTTTTTACTATATTTGTTTTTTTTAAAAATTATTTTAAATTATTATTTCATTTAATTTTTCATAAACCTGATTTAATATATATGGAAGTTGCCCCATCAGGGTTGGCATTATTAAGAGATAGCTTTTATATATTGCTAGTAAAATTATTTAGAGTCAAAATATTAGTTCAATTTCATGCTAAAGGGTTATCAAATTATATAAATAAAAAATATAAATATCACTATTTTAAATTTGTTTTTAAAAATATAAAAACTATCATTTTGTCTCCTGCATTGATTTCAGAATATTCTAAAGTAATTCTTGTAGACCAAATGTATTTTTTACCAAATGGAATTCCTGATAAGATTAAGTTTAAATTTAATACAATATTAAAGAATAGATGTAAAGATAAATTAAATTTGTTGTTTTTATCCAATATGCTTGAATTTAAAGGACCAATAGATGTATTGTATATTTGTAAAATGTTAAAAGATAATAATGTTGATTTTACTTGTGATTTTGTAGGAGGGTTTAGTTCAAAAGATTTTGAAGATAAATTTAAAAAAGTTCAAAAAGAATTAAATTTAGAAAAAGAATGTATTTTGCGAGGTGCCAAACACGGATTAGCTAAAAGTAAGTATTTTGAAAAAGCAAATTGCTTCATATATCCTACCCATAATGATTGTTTCCCTTTAGTTATTTTAGAGTCGTTTATGTATGGAATACCGGTTTTAACTTACAATGTAGGGGCAATAAAAAACATAGCATCTACTGATTTTTTAGGTTTTGTAGCAGAAGACAAAAAATATGTGGATATTTATAAGTTTTTGAATGAGCATAAAAAAGAAATTATTAATTTAAAACATGCTACAAAGATAAGGAAACATTTTCTTGATAATTATTTATCAGAAATTTCTGCAAAAAAATTTAAGGGTATAGTAAACAATGAATTAAAAAAGTAATCTATTTTATAAAATATATACACTGAAGGGAGATTTATGAATTTAAAGAAAACAATATCAAAAATTCCAATTGTAAGAAGTATATGTGCTTTTGGTTATAGATTTTATTTAATTGTTTCAGAAATTAGTAAAAAAATATATTTCTCATTTATTTGGTTATTTAAATCAAAAGAAACAACAAACTTTAGTTCTTATGATCTAACAGAAATTAATAAAAAATATTTGGCGCAGACAATTTCGTATGTTACACAAAAACCATATGATTTAATTTTAAAATATTTTTCAGAGATAGAAAACGATGATAAATTAAAACTGCATATTAAAATAACAACTCAAAAAAATAGTGAGAGATATAGATGTGATGAAAAAGTATATTTTGCTAGAAAAATCGGGTGGTATGCAATTGTAAGAGCAATAAAACCAAAAATTATTGTAGAAACTGGTGTTGATAAAGGATTAGGTTCTTGTATTTTAATAGCGGCACTTATGAAAAATAAAGAAGAAGGTTTTGTTGGTTATCACTATGGAACGGACATAAATCCAAAAGCAGGATATTTAATTGCAGGTGAATATTCTAAATATAGCAAAATATTATATGGTGACTCAATAAAATCTTTAAAAAAATTTAATAAAAAAATAGATCTTTTTATTAACGATAGTGATCATTTAGAAGGCTATGAATATAAAGAATATATTGCTATAAAAGATAAATTAACAAAAAATGCCATTATTTTAGGCAATAGCTCTCACTGGTCAACAGATTTATTTACATTTTCTCTAAATTTTGGAAGGCAATTTTTATATTTTTCAGAAATACCTAAAAAGCATTGGAGAGCGGGTGGTGGTATAGGTTTTTCATATAAACAGGATATAGGTAAGAAATAAAAATCGAGCAATTTTGATATATACTTGAATATTTTAATCTAAAGGGTGTGTTATTGTGGAAAGATTTTAAATAAAAAAATAAAATGCTCACGAAATTAAAATCTAATTATATTTGCCATATAATTATATTAATTTGTGTAATAAATAATTATTTGATACAATAAAAATAAATTTTGAAAAATAAGATAAATTATGAAAATAGTTCATGTGTGTGATTATATACAACCTCAATTGGGATATCAAGAATATTATCTAGCAAAAGAACATGCAAAAATGGGACATGAAGTGACTGTTATTACTTCTGATAGATATTATCCTTTTCCAAATTATGAAAATACGGCTGAAAAAATATTAGGTGATAGAAAAATTGGGGTTGGCATAACAAATATTGATGGTTTTAAAATTATAAGGTTAAAATCCAAATTAGAATTTGGTACAAAAAATTGGTTAATTGGTTTAGAAAAAGAAATAAGTAAAATAAGTCCTGATCTTTTGATTTGTCATGGCATGGATACCTTTAATGCATATAGAGTTGCAAAATTAAAGAAAAAATTTAGTTTTAAATTAATTTATGATGATCACCCATATACTCCATTTAAAAAAATAAGTGCAATAAAATCAATTTATTACTATTTTTTTAATTTTAAATTGATAGAAAGAATGGCAGATAAATTAATTATAAAATCACAAGATGGATTAAAGCACGTAAATTTATATTATAAATTTAAAAAACCTGTAATTGTTGGTGCTTTAGGTGTTGATTCAAATCTATTTAAATTTAATAAATTATTAAGGAGAAAAATAAGACAAAAATATAGTATTTCTCCAAAAGAAGTTGTTTTAATATATACAGGAAAAATCACTGAAAATAAAGGTGTGCATTTAATTCTTAAAGCAATAAGTAAATCAAGAATAGATAACGTTGCATTAATTATTTTAGGTGATGGCGATCCAGTTTATAGGCAAAAACTAGAAAAATTATCACGAAAACAAAAAGTAATATTTATTGGAGCAGTCAAAAATAATGAAATGTACAAATATTTTTCGGCAGCGGATATTGCAATTTATCCTTGTGAATCAACTATAAGTTTATTTGAAGCAATGTCTTGTTCTCTACCAATAATTTGTAATGTTGCGGATTCCGAGATTATAAAATATAATAACGGGTTTGCCATTAATGCAAGAGTAAAAGAAATATCTAAAAAAATACAATTTTTGGTTAAAAATGCAAAATTACGAAAAAAAATGGGAAAAAACAGTAGAATTTATGTCGAAAAAGAATTGTCTTGGAGAAAAATTGCAGAAAAATTTTTGTAGTGATTAATAATGGGTACTAAAAAATATGAAAAAAGTATAAAATATGAATATTATTGGAAAAGTTGTAATAATTATACCGATTTCGTATCTTATTTAAATCAATTAAATGAAATATATAATACAAATCCAAAATCAGTTCTAGAAATAGGTGTTGGAAATAAATTGGTTTATAATCAATTAAAAGAATTAGGTATAAAGGTAACTTCCCTAGACATTAATGAAAATTTAAAACCAGATATAATTGGAGATATAAGAAAATTGCCTTTTCCTGATAATTCATTTGATACTGTTGTTGCATTTGAAGTTTTAGAACATATTCCATTTTCTGATTTCGAAAAATCATTAATTGAATTGAAAATGGTGTCTAAAAAATTTGTAATTATATCAATTCCTATAAGAAAAATAGGTGTGGAGTTTCACATGTGGCTTCCAAAAATACACCAAATTTATTTTTATATAGATTTGCCAATACCTATTAAAAATAAAGGTGTAGTTTCTGATTCGGATTGCCATTATTGGGAAGTAAATAAAATTGGTTTTTCTAAAAGCAAAATAATAAAAATAATTAAAAAACATTTCTTGATTAAAAAACAATTTAGACCAAGATTTAATAAATATCATTTATTTTTTGTTTTAGAAAAAACAAAATGAAATGTTATTGATTAATAATCTAAATCAATCTTCTCTTCTTTAAAACCATAGCGGGTATAAGAGCTGAGCCGAAAAACTTCTGTTCTTTTGTTAATTCCATATCCCTAAATGCATCTTTACAATTACCTGTAAAGTTGAGGTTTGTTATGGTATCTTTATATTTGCCATCAACTATCTCTTTTCCAGAATTGATGGTAAGAGAGAATTCTCCATTAGCCATGTTGCTTGTGTGTATGCCCATGACATCTTGAACATAGATCCCGTTTTTTGTGTTTGAGATGATGTCTTTTTCTTTTTGCTTGCCTGGAGCTACAACAAGGTTTGTAAAACCACAAGTGACTGGAGAATAAACACCTGTCCTAAAACCATTTCCTGTTTCTTTCTTTCCTGAAATCACAGAGTATTCTTGATCATAGATAGTTGTTGCATATTTACCTCTATCAATTATTTTCTTTTCTGTTGTCTTAAACCCCTCATCATCAATCTCTTCCGAGCCCACAAAATAATCAAGCTGTGGCTTTTCAGTAATTGTTAGATTTTTAGAAAAAATAACTTTGCCCAGAGAATCAAAAAGATAACTTTGTTTCTTATATATTAGTTCCCCAATTGTTGGTTGCACAATAAAGCTAAGAATTATTTGTGCGGTTGCCTCTTGGCTGAAAATAAGATTATAGTTTCCTTTCTTTCCTTGTACAGGGTTTAACAAAAACTTGGCTTTGTCTTTTGCTTTGTCAATTACAGAAACAAAATCCACATCTTTTGCTTTTGTAAATGTTTGTGAATCTCCCCCGTTTGATGGGCTTTTATCTTTTGTGTTTATCTGCAAGCCTATATTTGCTCCTCCTTGGTTACTTTCTTTAGATGTATGTGGGTTAATATAAAATGTATAGTTCTTTGATACTCTAAAACCGCCCTCATAGGATTTAATGTGCTTATCTTTTGTCAGGTTCTTCTTTATTTCTGGAATTTTATCAACAATATCCAGCTCTAAGATTTCTTTGTCTACTTTGTATGTTTTCTTGTTCTTGTCTCCGCCAAAATCTTTAATCTTTATTCCTTTCTTTAACTTAGCTATTTTTTTTGCTTTCTCAATTGCTTCTTTTATGTTTTTTTCAGTTATTTCTGTTATTGTTGTATATCCTGAATAACCATCAACAATTGCTCTTACTAGAAGCCCAGATGCTTCTTGATTATTGATTTTTGAGACATCAAAGCTTTCTATCTTTGCAGATGAAGAATAAACATTACTATAACTAAATTCTACTTTTTCTTTTTTTGCAATTCTTTCACAAACATCAAATATTTTGTTTTTATTCATGTTTGGTTCCTCCTAATACTGCATTATCAATCTTTAGATGCGGACCAGAACCTGAGACAAAAGCAGTTTGTCCCTCTTTACCACAAAACCCAAAACCAAACTCTCCAATCTTGTTTGTCACTGCCGTTACATTTTTCAAATAATCTAAGATGTTTCCAGAAATTGAGGCTTGCTTAAATGTTCCAATAACTTTTCCCTTATTATACTTATAGGCCTTCTTGATACCAAACATAAATGTTCCAACACTAGGATCAACCTGTCCTCCAGCAAAGCCATCAAGAAGATAACCTGAAAAGTCTTTTAGCACCATATCAAGCTTGTCTTTTCCTTCTTTAAAATAAGTATTACTCATTCTAACAATTGGCTTATGTGAAAATCCATCAGCTCTGGCATTACCGTTTGGTTTCATTTTTAGAGTGGTTGCTGATTCAATATCAAGAAGATAATCATTAACCACTCCTTTCTTAACAATTGTTTTTGCTCTAGCTTTTGTGCCCTCATCATCATAAGCAAAATATCCAAATTCTTTAAGTGTAGGATCATCAACAATTGTTATTTCTTTATTCTCAGTTAGCACTTGTCCTAGTTGTAGAACAGAAGAATGGTTAACAACAGCGTCTGCTTCAGAAGCGTGCCCAATTGCCTCATGTGCCAAAAGATCTACCAAGTTTGGTGTTAATATTATATCTGTTTTTGTTGCAGGGCATGGTTTAGCCTTTAACATCTCAGAAACATTTTTAATATTTTTATTTGTAAGCTTTTTAAGTTTTCTAAAATCAAGTTTTTCAAGTCCTCCACATTCTCCTGCCCTCTCCATATAATTCTCAATAGTCTTTCCAATCTTTCCGGTAATAGAACTATAAAAAATCAAGTGAGGATCTTTTTGAAAAATAAAAGAATCTGGGCTCACAAAATATTTTTGTCTTGTTTTTTCAATATAATTTATATTTGATTGCAGTATTTTATAGTTGGTTTTTGTTTTTAATGTCTCTTCATTAATTTTTTTAAGCTCTTTTACTTTCTTTTCTAAATCCATTTCTTCAAAGTCCTTATATTTGTCTTTAACAGTCTTGTTATTGCTTTCCCAATTTTCAAATTTGATTTTTTTTGAGGTCTTTCTGCTTGCCTTGATACAGTCATCAATTATTTGCTTGTAGTTGTTAATGTTGTTGCTTGAACAAAAGCCAAGATGTCCTTTATTAATAATCCTAATTCCAATACCAGTAATATCATTAATATTTATTTCCTTAACAATCTTATTTTCTAACGAGATCCTATTACTTTTTGTATTCTCTAGTCTAATATCAAAATAATCAAGGTTTTTGGTTTTTAAATATCTTGTAATTTTATCTAATGTGTCTTCAAAATTTGTTTTGTCCATATAAATAAGATAATAGAAAGCATTTATATTCTTTATTTTGCTAAATAATATAAACAAATTACAATAAAATGCGATAAAATGTTTAGACGAAAAAAGATATCTTTTAGAGAAACACTTCTTACTAAAAAAAACCAGGCTTTTTACATGCGGTTTATTATGAGTTGATAAGTAATTCTTTAATATATAATAAAAAGATATTTCTTAAGTATGCAACTCTAGGATTTGTAGGGACTTTTGTACATCTAGGCATTTTAGTTTTATTTACTGAGGTATTAAAATTACATTATTTGTTATCAGCAGTTATAGGCATACTTTCTGGTCTTTATGTAAATTATCTTTTAAACAAGAAATACATAGTTAAAGAAAGAACACACAAGCAAAAAAAAGTTAATTCTGTTTTTACCTTTATTTATTTTAGTATTTCCATTATTACAATATTAGCTAATCTCTGGTTATTGTTTGTGTTTGTTGAAAATTGTCATATGAACTATATACTTGCAAATATATTATCTGGGTTTTTAATGTTTCTTACAAGATATTTCTGCCATAAGTTTTTGTTTAAGAGATATGGCCACTAGGCATTAGCTTTATATATTCTTTTTCTTATATATATTTTAGGCAAAGCAGGAGTTTTTAATTATGGACATCTCAGAGAAGGACAGAGGCAAGCTTATTAAGATTATAAAAAAGAACATTACTTATCTTGGTCACATTGTTAATATCTCAGGAAATGAACTAACAATAAAACTAAAAGATAATGGCTATAACATTTCTGTAATTCTTGATAAAGACACAAAGTATGAGTTGCTTTCAGAAAAAAAAGAAATTGGCAAAACTTATAAGCTTGAGATTAAGCAAAACCCTGCTCTTCCTTCTATTTGTCTAGTTGCAACCGGTGGAACAATCGGAACACATGTTGATTATAAGTCAGGCGGTGTAAACATGTCAAGAACCCCTGAGGAGATATTATCAACAGTTCCTGAGCTTTTAGAGATTGTTAATATTAAAAAGATAGTGCCGGTTATTCAAAAAGCAAGTGAGGATCTGTGCTACAAAGATTGGCAAGCGATAGCAAAAGCAGTCTATGAGCAATTAATTGATGATGAGATTGATGGCGTGATAATTTCTCATGGAACAGACACCTTAACAATAACAGGAACTGCTCTTTCCTTTATGCTTTCAAATTTTAACAAGCCAGTTTTGATGGTTGGTGCTCAGAGGTCTCCTGACAGGGCAAGTTTTGATGGCGCTATGAATCTAGTTTGTGCTGCTCATTTTATTAAAGAAAAAATACCTGGCGTCTACACTTCTATGCATGGCTCAATAAGTGATGATTTTTGCCATATCATAAGGGCTACAAAATGCAGAAAGATGCACACTTCAAGAAGGGATGCTTTTAGGGCAGTTAATGATACTGCTCTTGCTAAGGTTTATCAGAATGGCAAAATAGAATACCTAAAAGACAAGAAGCTCTTTTGGGAAATTCAAAAAGAAAAGCCACATCTTGACATTTCTTTTAGCGACACTGTTGCATTATTAAAGATATATCCAAACTTTAATCCAGAAGTTATTGATTGGTATATCTCTAAAGGTTACAAAGGCCTAATTTTAGAAGGCACTGGCCTAGGTCTTGTCCCAACAGACGACTCCACAAACAAATTAACAGATAAAACAAAAGATTGTCTACCATATTTAGAGAAGGCCTCAAAGAAAGGCATAATTATTATTATGACAACCCAGTGCTTATTTGGCAGAGTAAATGGAAATGTTTATTCTAATCTTAGAAACTTAACAAAGGCTGGGGTTAATTATCTTGATCATCATGATATGTTACCAGAGGTTGCTTGCATTAAGCTAGGTGTAGCATTAGCAAGATTTAAGACAAAAGAAGACATAATAAAATATATGTCAAAAGACATCTCAGGAGAAATTACAAAAAAAGAAGTTCCTGCTGATTTTGATGGATTTGAGTAATTATGAAATTAGAAGAACTTAAAAATTGCGATTATGAGAAATTAGGTTTAGCTTGTGGTCTTGAGATTCATCAACAACTTGATACTGGCAAGCTTTTCTGTAATTGTAAATCTCTATTGATAAAGGAAGATACAAAACCAGACAGAATAATAAAAAGAAAACTTCGTGCTGTTTATTCAGAGACAGGGGAGTTTGATGTAACTGCTCTTGAAGAGCAAAAGAAAGCAAAGACCTATGTTTATCATTTTTATAATGCTTGTAATTGTTTGGTTGAGGCTGATTGTCAGCCACCAATAAGAACAAACCCTGAAGCATTAAAGATTGCAGTAATTATTTCAAATCTTACAAACTCAAAACTTGTAGACAAGTCAATAATCATGAGAAAGCAAGTAATTGACGGTTCTAATGTCTCTGGCTTTCAAAGAACAGCAATGATTTCAACAGATGGCTATCTAGATTTTGATTTTGGAAAAGTTCGAATCGATAAGATTCTTTTAGAGGAAGATGCCGCAAGAGCAATAGAAAGAAAAGACACAGAAGTTATTTATTCTCTAGATCGCCTAGGTATCCCTTTGATAGAGATGGTTGTTTGGCACGATATGCACACGCCCGAAGACACTAAAAAAGTCGCATTATTTCTTGGACAGCTATTCAGAACAACAGGCAAAGTAAAAAGAGGGCTTGGTTCAATTCGTCAAGACATCAACATCTCGATTGCTAACGGTTCTAGAACAGAGATCAAGGGTTGTCAGGACCTTGAGATGATCCCAGAGATCATAGATAGAGAAATAGTTAGGCAATTAAATCTTCTAGAGCTAAAAGAAGAGCTACAAAAAAGAAAGATAGAAGAAATAAAGCTCTCAGAAATTGATTTAACTGCTCTTTTCAAAAAAACAGAATCAAAGGCAATCAAATCTTCTCTTGAGCAGAAGAAAAACATTTTTGGTTTTGCCTTACCTAGCTTTTCTGGTCTTTTAGGTAAAGAGGTTCAGCCAAACAGAAGAGTAGGAACAGAGCTTGCAAGCATTCTAAAAGCCAAGACCACTCTTAAGGGTCTCTTCCATGCCGATGAGCTTCCAAATTACGGCATAACTTCTGAAGACATAAAAAACATAAATTCTGCACTAAAACTAACACCTAAAGATTCTTTCATTCTTGTCATGTGTGATAAACAAGAAATAGATCAAGTTAAAGAAGTTCTTGAAGAAAGAATAAATTTTTTCTCTAAAGGTGTGCCTGAAGAAACAAGACTTGTCAACACCGAAGGCAACACAGAATACCAAAGGCCAATTTCATCCGGTGGTTCAAGAATGTATCCTGAGACTGATCTATTACCAATTATCTTTACAAAAGAAATTCTTGATGTTGCAAGAAAAGAAATGCCATTGTCTGTTGAACAAAGACGAAAGCTTTATACAGAAAACTTCAAAATCAGTAAACAGCTAGCAGAAAAAATGATTCTTGATAACTTCGCAGTTACTTTTGAAAAGATCCTAAAAAACAATCCAACTCTTAATCCAACACAAGTTGCTGTCTTTCTTCTTGAGGACTTGATTAATCTTTCAAGAGACGGCAAAATAAATTTAGAAAATATAACCAGTGATGGGCTATTGGAGTTTTTCTCTTACAAAGATTTTAATAAGATCCCAAAATCAAAATTAATGGAGGTTTATCTAGAATATAACAACTCAGATAACCCCATTGATAAGGTTATAGCAAACCTAGGCATCTTTAAAGATCTAGAAAAAATCGATATTGAAAAGATTCTTTCAGAGATTATTGAAGAAAACAAAGAAAAGATAATAGCACAAAAAGAGAGAGCCAAAGGTCTATTGATGGGCAGATTTATGGCAAAAACAAAAGGCTTGCTTGACGGAAAAGAGGCAAGTGAGCTTATAGATAAGAAATTGGTAGCCTTTCTAAAAAACCACTAAAACCAAAAGCTTATTAATATAATTAATCATAAATAGATGTGATGTATAATGAATAAAAGAAGAAATAAATACCCAAATAACCGATATACTAAAACAAATGTTAAAAGAACAAAAAAGATAACTCCTCACCAAAGAAGAGAAGTTACAGAAAAAGCAAACAGAAATGGCTTTGTTTTAGAAACAATACCTGCAAATCCAACATATTATGAAATAAAAGAAAGCAAAAATTTCTTTAAGGACATGTATGACAAAAACGGATATTTTAATTATTTATGGATTCCTTTTATTGTTCTTATAGTACAGTATTTCTTGATTTTATTTTACAAGCAATAGCTTTTAGTGTAAACTCAACAATGCTAACAATAATTCAAGAAAATCTTTTCTTTTTGGTTTTTTCAGTGTTGATCTTTTGTGTAAATGTTGCTTCTATTATTTTTATGGGTCTATCCACTTCAAAGCACAATGTTCCATTTAATGTTGCTTGGTGTAGAGTTTTTAAAATCATTACAATAATTTTCTTATTAGAGTCAATATTAACAATTATTGCTTTCTTTGTGTTCCCTTCTCAATATATTCAGATGTCTTTAATTACTCAATCTATGAGATTTACATATCTTATCTATCTGGTTGCTTGGAATTTGATAAAAGCTGTAGTTTATGTGATAATGGTGTCTCTTGCATACATTCTTTTATATAAATTAAAGTTTATCTAAATGCAAGCTTTTTTTAAATATTTTATTTTTAATATATATTATGAAAACAAGAATAGTAACTATCGCATTACCATTTGTAAATAATGTGCCACGCTTAGGCCATCTATTCTTAAGAACACCAAGAGAGATACATCACAAGATTGTTCAGGAGTTCTTGGATCATCTTTATAATAACAATTGCATTACTGAAAAAATAATAGAGATTCTGTATACAGAAAAAGAAATATTAAGTTAATTGGTTTTGATAATATGATAGTAAAAGATAAATGTAAATCACTTTATGCTCCTTGGAGAAAGGAATATGTCTCTAAATCAACAGCAGAAAAAGAAAGCACAAAAGACAGGGAAAAATGCCCATTCTGTTCTAAAAATAAAGATTCTAAATATTCTGTCTTTGAAACAAAAAGGTCTTTTATTAAAACAAACAAATATCCTTATGCAGCAGGGCACTTATTAGTCATCCCAAAAAGGCATGTTAATCAGATTTTTGATTTAACAACTCTTGAGTCCAAAGAGTTATTTAATCTTATTAATCTTTCTGTTTTTATGCTTGATAAATTTATGAAGCCAGAAGGCTATAATATTGGTTGCAGTATTGGACGGATTGCTGGTGAAAGCATACAGCATCTTCACTTCCATATTCTACCAAGGTATAAAGGAGATGTAGGCTGGAATAGGCTTTGTGATTTTAATGTGGTTTCTGTCTCTCCTATAGATTTGGCAACAGATTTAAGGAAACTAATTCAGAAAGAAAAATTAGCAAAGAAGTTTGGTTTTTAGCAAAATAGTTCTCTGCTTGTTTTTTTGACTAATTTTTGATATTGCAAAAAGATATTAATTTAAATACTATAGGCACAATATATATACTTTTTAATAAATTTAAGAAAAATAAAAATAGGGAATTTGGTGAAAAACATGGTAAGATCATTCTTTAAAAAGCTTTTTGGTAAGAAAAGTGCAGATGATGTTGTGATTGATGAAACATTAATCAAGGAAACAAACAAGTTATCCGGTTCTGCAGTTATAAAAAGATGTGATTATAGAGCAAGAGATATCAATTGGCTAGAAGGGCACATTGATGCTGTAGATGCAGTTGTTAATAAAAACAGCCTTGGTGCAAAAACAAAGAATCATTTTGAAATAGACGGTAGAAGATATTTTAAAGATGATACAACAAGGGTTTTGTTTACAAGAATGTATGAGAATTACACTGCATATTATTATACTTTAACAGAATACCTTTCTTTAAGAAAAGAATTACTAAAGTATAATGGCCTAGGCTCAGAAAGCTTTTTTGTTGCTGGTCAAGTAAAAGATACTGAAGAGCAAATGTCAGTAATAGAAAAAAAGCTAAATATCTATCTTGATAATATCACAAAAATCAAGCAAAGAATAAGACAATATGTTGGATTATAGATTCAACATTTTCTTTCTGTTTTTTTAAAATCTTTTTTTATGCAAGTTTGTAAAAGCCAGTTTATAAAAACACACTATTTCTTGGACGACATAAGAGTAATTTCCAAATCTTTTCTAATAATAATGTTTAAAAACTCTTTTATTTTTAATTATATTAGAAGGTTGTAAGACAAATGGGCACTTTTTTTCAAATCATAATTTTATTCATTTTAGTTGCACTTTCAGCATTTTTTTCTGCATCTGAAACTGCGTTAATGTCTATAAACATTATTAGAGTAAAGTCTCTTTTAAAGAAAGGCACATCAGGTTCTCAAACCCTTTATAAACTTAAGAAAGATCCTCACACGCTTATTGTTACAATTCTTATTGGCAACAACATTGTTAATATCTCTGCTTCTGCTTTAGCCACAAGTCTATTTATAACTGCTTTTGGTTCAAAAAGTGTAGCAATAGCTGCAGGAGTTATGACTCTTATAATTTTAACATTTGGAGAGATTTTTCCAAAGACTTTTGCTGTACAGCACGCAGAAAGTATTTCTTTGCTAGCTTCAAGGCCAATTCATTTTCTTTCTATTCTTTTCTATCCCTTGATAAAGATGTATTCTTTTTTATCAAGACTTGTAAGCAAATGTATTCGCCCAAAGAAAGAAAAGAAGATTTCTGAAGATGAGTTAAAGATAATTTTAACCTTAAGCAGAAAAGAAGGTGTGCTTAGTAGTGGTGCAGCAAAGATTATGCATAAAGTTCTTGACTTTGAAGACACGCCAGTAACAAAAGTTATGACTCCTAGAGAGAAAATGAAAATCATAAATGGAGATATAAAAATAAATAAGGCAATAGATATAATCTCAAGGTGTGGCCATTCAAGATATCCTGTTTATTTTGAAGATGAAGACAATATTATTGGCATTGTAGATGTTGATGATGTCTTAAAGGCAATTAAGGAAAAGAAAAGTAATGAATTAATAAAAAACATAATTAGGCCAATAGAGTTTGTTTCTCCAACTAAAGAAATAGGAGATATTTTCTATGATTTTGAAGATAAGTCTGTTTTGATGGCAATTGTTGTTGATAGGTCAGGAGAAGTTATTGGCCTATTAACAATTGAAGATATTCTTGAAGAAATTGTTGGTAATATCTTTGACAAAAGCAATAAAAAAATAAGAAATTAAATCATGTCTCTTGCCATTCCCTTAACAGAACGCAAGCACTTTTTATGCCAGTATTGCCCGCCCCATTTCTTGTCACAGCCTTTCTGGCTACATACTGCACACACTTGATCAGGGTATTTAGAATTAGCAAGGTCAATTTGTGCAACAGGCTTTTCTTTTTGTTTTTTCAGCTCTTCAATTTTTTTCTTTTCTTCTTCTGTTTTTTCTTTCTTTTTAAAAGCATCAAATATTCCCATAGTAATTCCCTCAAATCACAATGATAGCCCGGAGGAGATTCGAACTCCTGTCGCAAGATCCAGAGTCTTGCATGCTTGGCCGCTACACTACCAGGCTATATAATATAATTAAATATAAAACTTGTTTAAAACTTTGTCTTTTTGATAATTTCTAAAACTTCTTTCCAATCCTTTGCTTTTTTAACATCTTTTGGAAGCTTACCCTTTGACCATGGATAGCCGTCCTTATAATCAAAGACAATTGCTTTTACCCCATGCTTATAACAATCAAGAGCATAATCTATTCTGTCATCTATAATCATTGAAATTCCAAGTTCTTTACATATCTCTCCTTTTGTCTTCTTAAATTCCCCTTCTTTTCTATATTGCCCAAATATTATCTTTTTAAACATTTTTGGAAAATGATAATTTAACCAAATTCTTGTGTGCTTTTTAACGTTCTTGGTTCTTGCAGTCACCATATAAAGATCAAAATCTTTTGCAAGTTTTTTGATGGCAAGAACAGATCTTGGCATTGGCATAAATTTAGAAATGTCTTGTTTGTTTATTGTTTTTCTTATATACCTATAAAGTGCCAGCTCTTCATCATATGTAAAGTCCTTAATAGATTGATAGCCCCTAAAGGCAGGAAAGCTTTTATCACTAAGTATTTCTTTAACAACAAGATCCACAGTAGGAACTAAAGTATCATCTAAGTCGATTGCAATTCTTATTTTTTTCATGTATGGATTTCACTGCCACATAGTTTTTGCAAGCTCTCCACTATACTTGTATTTCTCTATAAGTGGAGAGTTTTTTATTTTTGTATCTTGGTGTTTCTTTAAGGTAACTGAGATTTTTTCAGATAAGTATTTCTTGCATTCTCCGCAAAGTATCTTTCCTGCTTTACAGTCTTTCTTCCTTTGTTCAAGCTTTTGGTCATCTTCTTCAAATAATATCTCTAACCAAGAATAAACAACACACACATCTGTGTTTCCGCCTTTTTTTCTTTGTTCTTCAATTGTAGGCTGTCCGCCAGAGAAAGCATATTTATTTATTTTCTTTTCAATAGTCTTAAAATCATCATCCAAAAATATTGCAGTTTCTCCAATTGAGCTTGACATCTTCCCGTCTATTCCTTGCAATGGTGGCAAAAGCTTGTTATGCACAGCTACAACTTTCTTATATCCTAGCTTTTCAGCAATATCTCTTTGTATTCTCCAATAAGGGTCCTGATCAATTCCTGCAGGTATCAAGCAATGTTTTTTTTCAAAAGTTGTTGGAACAATCTGAACTGCTGGATAAAAAAATTGTCCAAGGTTATTATCATTATTAAATCCAAACACCGCTTTAGCTGTAGAAAAAGTTATTTTTTTTGCAAACTTCAAAGCTACAGGATATAGTTTTTGAATATACTCAATATCTGAAAAGAAAAAAGTCTTATCAGGATTAAGACCAACAGCAGATATTTCTTTGAAATTTTCTTTGGAGTTCTTTTCCATTTCTTCAAAGTTCAACTTGTCTTTAAACAAAAACTTCTCATCATCTGACATCGCTATATAAACATTACAATCAAATTCGTCCTGAAACCATTTAGAGATAATAAAAGGAATAAGGTGTCCAATATGCATTCTTCCTGATGGGCCTCTACCAGTATAGATAAAGAAATTTTGCTTGTCTATTTCTTCTAATATCTTATCAAAATCTCTATGTGAATAAATAAATCCTCTTCTAAAGAAAGGATGTAGTTTCTTGGATTTGGTTTTTAATCTTAATTTTTCAAGTATCTGCTTATTTATCTCACTTGTTCCAAATTGTTTTATTAATTTCTGATAATCAACCTTTCCTTCAATTTCCCAAGGTGTTACTTTAAATTCTTCTTCTGACATGTTATGTTTCACTTTTATTATAAATATCATATAATAGAAACATATTAAAAGCTATTATGTGAGGTTATTTGCAAAGCCCATATTGTTTAAGAGTATTGTATATCTTCTCTGTGCTCTTAAGGTAGTTGTCCTTGCTAAACTCTTTTTTGTCCTTAAACAGAAGACGAAGCTTGTTTGCAATTTCTCTAAGCATGAAGATTCCTTTAGAGAACACAAAGAAAAAGAAAACATCTTTTGGCACTTCTTCCAGTTTTTGGTTTTTCCCCAAGATATATCCTTTTTGTGAACAGGAGTACATGTAAAAAAGATTGTTATTTCTTGGCAGTGCACTTATATAATGTGATTTCTGTTCTTTTTTAGAATCAACATAATCGATAAACATTTCTTTTTCTAAAAGCGATATAAAATTATAAACGATTTTTTCAATATTTTCTTTTTTGGTTTCTGGGTGTAATCTATTTAGATAATCAATAATTTCTTCTTTTGTGAAAAAACCATCAAGGAAATGTATGATGTCAATATAAAATTCCAAATATTTCTTTTCTGTTTTGAAAATAAAAGAAATAATTTGTTCAAATGTTGTTTTGTCTTTTATTTTTGGTATTTCTATTAGCCTCTTTTTAAGTTCTTCTTTTTTTTCAAGAGCATTAAGTAAAGCCAACACCCCGAAATTAATAAATTCTGTTTTTGTTTCTATTTTTCTTGTTGTTTGCTTAATAGTATATTTTATTTTTTCTAAATCTAAGGTGTTTAGAAAATCAATCAGTTCAATATTTTTTATTTCTGAGATTTCAGGGATAATCGTTAGCTCAATTTTACAAAAAGAAGAGATGTTTTTTAGTTTCTCTAAATGTTCTGAAAAACAATCAAAAGATTTGTTGTTTATCTTTAATTTCAAATATAGTTTTTCAAGCCCATTTTCTGATAATAATCTTGCATCTTGGCAATTAAGTTTTTCAAAATCGCAAGTAAGATAATAATTTAGATCAAAATAGTCTTTTTTTAATTTTAATATTTCTTTTAAAGAATGAGATCTAAAGTTAAAAAACCAGAAGTCATAAATTTCTTGGTTTAATATTTTGTAAACATCTTTTAAATTCGCTAAATCCTGTATGACAAAAAGCTTTTGTTCATTTCTTACAGCATATTTTCTAATTTCCTTTATCTTTTCTAAATTCTTTTCTTCAAAATTTCCTTCTTTGTTGTTTTTCAATTCTTCAATTTTAATTTCAGGATATAGTGTTTTGATTTTTTCAATAATGTTTTGCAGATTTTGATTGTATTTTTCAAATTGTTGTTCTTGCAAGAAATCAAAAACAATTTTTTTAGGCTTTTGTTTCATTATCAATTCCAGACAAGAATCAAGTGTTTTTGGTTTTTTAGAATGCATTATCTCAAAATCAAGGAACAAGAAAGAAAAAGACTTAAGAGAAAACGGAAAATATGGCATAAGCAGAAGGGGTTTTGGTAGGTCGTTGTTAGGTTCTTTGTCAATATTCTCATCTTCCGTAGCGATTAACGGAAAGTAGGGGGGAATTACAAGGATTGTTTTCATATTTGAAAACTTTTGGCTTGAATTAAATATTTTGTGAATTTGAAGCTTTATATATCTTTCTCACAAAATTTTTGTGAAATCGCAATATTTATATGCATTTTTCTCATAAATACAAATATGCAGGAAATAGACAAATTTGATATGCGCTTTTTACTGGAATTGGAGAAAGATTCAAGGCAACCGATCTCTAATATCGCAAAGCTTCTTAAAACCTCCCAGCAGGTCTTAAGCTATCGTCTAATCAATCTAGAAAAACGCCAAATTATTCTAGGCTATTACACAGTTATTAATTTTGTAAAATTAGGCTATACCAGTTACAGAACAATGATAAGATTAACAAATATTTCTCCAGAGGTTCAAGCACAGTTAATTTCTTTTATAAAAGAAGACAACAATGTTTCTTATCTTGCAGAATGCACAGGTCATTGGGATATAATAGTTGATTATCTTGCAAGTAATGTTGTTCAATATTATTCTTTTATAAAATCTATAAAAGAAGAGTTTCCAGAAAATATAGGAAGCTTAGATGTTTTAACAACTCTTGAAAACATATATTTCGGTAGGGACTATTTTGCAAAAAAATACAGAGAGATAAATAAGAAATCATTTATTGACACAGATTATCTAGCAACCGAAAAACTAGACAACTTAGATTTAAAGATTCTTTTTGCAATCTCCAAAAATGCCAGAGTTGGGGCAATGGAGCTTGCAGGAAAAGTTAAAACATCTCCTAACACAGTAATCTACAGAATAAAAAGTATGCAAGATAGAAACATAATTTGTGGCTTTAAGCCTCATCTTAATATTAAAAAGACAGGGAGATTTGCTTATAAGTCTTTAATTAAGTTCAATAACATTAAAGAACAAGAAGAAGAGCAGTTGATTATTTTCCTTCAGAACAACCTGTGTGTCTTTGATATTACAAAAGTTATTGGCTATTGGGATTTTGAAATTGACTTTGAGGTTAAAAACTCAGAAGAGATGATATATTTTACAAGAACAGTAAGAGAAAAGTTTAAAGATCTAATCAAAGAATTTGAAACAACCCCTATCCACAAAGAGCATCTGTTCAATTACTTTCCTGGAGATCTTCTACTTCCTGAAAATAAAAGCAAAAAATCATCTGATATCAAAAAGATATCAAAATGATATCAATTTAAATTTGCTTTGTTTCTAAGATATTTGTGATTATTTATGGCTAAGGAAAAAGAAATAGAGTTTATGGTAAGACTAAAAGGCAAACAAGCAAAATACCTTTCTGATTTTGTAGATAAAGGTTATTATGCTACAAAAAGCGAAGTTGTTAGAGCTGGCATCTTGGAACTTGCCCACAAGCATAAAGTTGATAAAAAAAATTAGAAATGGAACTTTTAGGAAAAGCCATAGAAAGGGATATGGAAAAAATCAAACAAGGTAAATCAAAATTACATTCTGAGAAGGATTTTCAAAAAATTTTTTCATATTTAAAGAAGTGAGTAGCATTGGTATATAAAATACAATATGATGATATGTTCTTTTAAAGTTTAAAGAAATTACCCCTAGAATTACAAAAATTATTTTACAAAAAAATAGAAAAAATAAAAAGAGAAGAATTATCAAGAAAACACATGCATTATGGTTGTCCGTATTTTGTAGAAAAAGTAACTGCTTCTGCGAGATTAACTTATAAAATAAATGGAGACGTATTAATATTCAATCGTTGTTTTGCAAATCATAAAGAATATGATATGTGGTTAAAAAACAAAGTTTGATTTAGTTTTATAAACCAAGTAAAGTGAACAAAAAAACTAATTTTCAAAAAAGCTTTCTATTTCTTTTTTAGGGTCTTTACTTATAACAAACTGCGTGTCTTTAGAAAAGCATCTTCTATAGTTTTCCCAATGGAAGCGAGAGTCAATAAAAACAACAACGCCTTTGTCATTGTCTGTTCTTATGACTCTTCCAGCACTCTGTATGACTTTTTGTATAGCTGGTTGTATGTATGCATAGTTCCAGCCATTCCTAAATTTAATCTCATAATAGTCAATCTTTGCTTTAGTTTCTAATTCCATCTTTGCCAAAGGTATCCCAACAATAACTGCACCAATCAAAAGCTCTCCTGGCAGGTCAATTCCTTCAGAAGCTTTTCCCCCCATGACCGCCATCAGTATACTTCCAAACTTCTTTGAGTGTTTCTTAAACCCCTGAATCATTTCTTCAAAATCAGAGCTATCCATTCTTTCTTCTTGAACAATAATTGGTTTATTTATGTTTCTCATCAACCGATATATGTCACCCAATACTTCAAAGCTTGGAAAGAACACCACGCAGTTTCCTGGTATAGCATTTACACATTTTTCTACATGCCTTGCAATCTTTTTATATTCTTCTTCTGTTCTTTGTGTAAATTTTGTAGAAACATCATTAATAAGGAGGTTAAGTCTTTTTTCTTTATCAAATGGCGAAGGGTATTCTTTAGTTATTGTCCCTTCTTTTAAGCCTAAAATGTCTGCATACATTGCAAGTGGTGTTAATGTTGCTGACATCAAGACAGAAGAATAGCAGTTTTCAAATATTTTTTTGTTAATGGCGAAACATCAAGTGCATTATACTTGACACTAATTGCGTTTTTTTCTTTTCTAATAAATCTTATATGTGCATCTTTTTCTTTTATCCATTCTTCTAGGAACAGCCCTACAGAGATAAGAGCAGAGCTACTTTCTTTTAGCTCTTCAATATACTTAAGTCCTGATTCCTCAAGTTCTTCGATAACTGAAATAACATCTTCTTTAATCTCTTTTATCAAAAATTCATCTTTTCCTATTTTTTCTTCTTTTATTTTTTTAAGCTTTTCTTCAGCTATTTTCTCAACATGATCAAGTTGCTTATCTAACAAGTTTTTTAGTTTATTATTCTTTATTTCTTTTGCTTCCTTGATTGCTCTATGAAGCATGTTTGTGTTTAGTGATTTTGAAAGCAGTTTCAAAAGTCTGTCTTCAAGGTTATGCGCCTCATCGATAACAACAATACAATCTTCTAAGTTTATGCCAATTTCAGAAAGTGTAGATTCCATGACCTTAGAAGAAAAGACATGATAATAATCTGCAATAATTACTCTGCAACTTTTAGCAAATAACTTTGCAAGTTCATAAGCACAAACTGGTTGTCTATCTCCTGCAACGCTTTTTAGTTCTTTTGCCATATTTTTAATCTCTAAATGTGTCAAAACTTCTTTTTCTGATAGTTTTTTTTCAAGAAGGTAAGAAAGAAGGTCTCTTTGTCCTTTGTTACTTGGCCTAATATTCTCAAAAAAAGGGCATTGTTTTTTCTTGCAAGCCATCTTGCAGATTTCATAAAAGTTAGAGTCTGTTTTTGAGATTACAGGATCAATACACATGTTTTTCTTTCCAACAAAATCAACAGCTTTTATCTTTAGATTATATTTGTCATTTAGGTCATCAATAACTTCAATAGCAATTTTGTGTTGAGAAATTTTAGGTGTTAAGAAAAGAACCTTTAGGTCTTTTTTCAAGGCAAAAGTTATTGCTGCCGAAAGAGCAGAGTCTGTTTTTCCTGTTCCTGTTGGTGCATGCACTAAGATGTTCTTGCCTAAAGAAACAGATTGATAAATATCTTTAATAATTTCTTTTTGTCCTTTCCTGAAAGAATCATGTCTAAAATATATAAGCTCTGTCATTTATATTTAATCCGTTATTTTAATCTTTGATTATTTGTTCTTCTTTTTTCTCTTTTATAATACTAGTACCAAAAACACTATTTAAGTGTTTCGGGAGTAGCTGTCCAATGCAAAACAAAATAAATATAAATTGCTTTAATTCTAAAAGAAAATGTATCTGCGGGAAATGTTAAAAAAAATGTTGTTAATTTCTGTGATAAACCTTTAAAAATGCTTATGTTCTATTTTCTATATGTACAAAAGCACAGATATGAAATTAGTATATCCCGCATATTCAAAATTAAATTTTTATTTTAGGCAACATATTTCAAAGTTTGTTTTAGAAAAGGGTTTTGTTCCATTGAACCCATTTATGATTTTTGATTATTTTCTGTCTGATACAGTAGATAGAGATTTAGTAAGAAATGCAAACAATTCAATGGTAAAAAAGGCAGATGAGCTTTGGGTGTTTGGGCAAGTAAGTGATGGTGTTTTTGCAGAGATAAAACTTGCAAAACAATATGGAAAGCCAATAAGATATTTTGATATAATAAAATCAAAAGACATAATAGAAATAGCAAAAGACAAAGTAATCTTTGAAGATATTTCTGCTTCTGTTGAAGAATTATAAACCTTTTTAAATTCTTTTGTTCTCTCTTTTGTATGACTATACAGTTAAAACAGTTTAAACCAGGAAATGGTGCAATCTATTATTTCTCAGGAACTGGCAACACGGCCTTTGTTGCAGGAGAGTTTCAAGAGAACTACAAAAAAGCAAATGTCTCTGTTGATCTTTTTAAAATAGAGGACATAGATGTAGTTTCAAGCCAAAGCAAATATGATTTTCTAATGATTGGCTTTCCAGTCTATGCTTGTTATCCTCCAGACCTTGTTGTTGATTTTGTAAAAAAGCTACCAGAAGTAAAAGATAAGCCTGTTATTCTTTTTGCAACAGCTGGCCTAACAACAGGCATAAGCTTTAATGTTCTTGAAAAGATCCTTAAGAAGAAAAAATACAATGTTATTTCTAATTTTGCATACATTATGCCAGACAATGTTTATTTTGTGTTTAGAAAAGACACTGACAAAGATGAGCAAATAGAGTTATCTATAAGTAACACAATAGAAAAGATAAAGCAAGATTTTAAGGTCCTTATTTCAGGCAAATCTAAATTTAAAAAAGCAAATTTTTTTTGGTCTTTATTTGCACCAATATCTAAGTTTTTCTTTTTCAAAATCATGCAACCACAAAAAAACCGTTTTGTGTGGAATAGAGATGCCTGCAACTATTGTGGGCTTTGTCAAAAAATATGCCCGACAAAAAACATAACAATCAAAAAAGAAAAAAGCAAATTAACTTTTAAAAACAACTGTGTGTTCTGTACAAGATGCTATAATTTCTGCCCACAAAAAGCAATACATAACAAGTCCATAAACAGAACAGAAAAATACAGAAGATATACAAGATTAAAAAAAGAAATAATTTGATGGTGAGAAATGTGGAAATTATAAACTATAGCTATGAAGATATAGAAAATCTTTGTGAAAAAATTTCAAAAAAAATAAAAAAATCAAACTTTAAAGTAGACTATATCCTTGGTGTTGCGGTCAGTGGTTTAGTCCCTGCAGTAATCTTTGCACGCCTTCTTAATACAAAAAAAATAATGAGTGTTTCTGTTTCCTCTTATGAGAAAAAGAAACAAAAAGAACTAAAGCTATTGATTGCTCCTGACAAGTCTCTTCTTAAAGGCAAGAATGTTCTGATTATTGATGATATTTGTGATACAGGTAATATTCTTATCTTTTTAAAAGACCTTTTAAAAACATATAAGGTAAAATCAGTAAAGTGTGCTACAATTTTCCTAAACAAAGAGCATCACAAAATTGTTCCTGAATATTATGGCAAGGTTGTAAGCCATTGGGTTGGTTTTCCTTGGGATAAATTTGAGAAAGAATAAAGTATGTTAAAAAGAAACCAGATCTTATTATTTCTAGTTTTTGCATTATTTATCTTTCCAACAGTTTCTGCTAGGTCCTTTGAAATAACAAATTACGACATCAACTACACTCTTGAGCAATCAGGCTTAATTTCTGTTTCTGAAAAGTTAGATTATAAGTTGTCCGGTTGTTATAAAGAGCTATTCCTTCAAAGGCCAAATCTAGAAATTATAGACCCAAGCGGTTATTGCCAAGGTGCAGAGTGTTCCTTTGAGTATAAACAAAAAAACACAGAATCTGGTGATCCTGAGTTAATACTTAAAGGTGAATTTTGTGATACAACAGTTACAGCAAATTTCAATTATTCTATTGCGCATCAGATAAGGGCTATAGAAGACGGAACTCAATTCTATTATCAAGTGTATCCAGGAAAAACAAGTGTTTCAACAAACGCAAACATTAACATTATCTTTCCTGGTGATCTAAACCAAACAACCAGGTTCATTCATTCTAAAAACTACCAATCAAACATCACAGAAAACATTTTGAATATTTCAAAACATGTTTATGCCTATGAGATAATAGAAGTAAATATTCTTATGCCAAAAGAATGGTTCAATCAAGATAATCTCTATCACTACCCAGAAAGAACATACACCAAAGAACAAATAATCAATGAGGAACCAAACTGGCAAGAGGACTATGATAAATATACCACAGAATATGTAAAAAAAGAAGCAACCCCACAAGTAATCGCATTATTCTTTTTTTTAATGGTTGGTCTACCAATATTGTTGCTATTTTTTATCTGGTTAATTTTTGGCAGAGATATTCCAGAAAATAAAACAGGATATTTTGGAGTTTATGAGAGAGATTTGCCAGGTCCAGAAGATCCTCTTCAGGCAAATTATTTTATCACTGGTAAATTATCAGATCATTGGTTTTCTTCAGCCATATTGTATCTGGTTTGTAAAAAACAATATGAGTTGGTAAAGGTAAGTGAGAAATCATTATTTGCTTTAGAAAAATATAATCTTATTAAAATTAAAAATGCAAAAAAAGTAAAATTGCCAACATATGTTTCAAAAGTTGCTGATTTCTTTTGGGTTTATTATCCTGATGGTGTTGTTAATTTAAATGATTTTAGAACTGGTTATTTAAGTTCTAAAAAAAGCACTGGTGGGTTGTTTGCTAATTTTGACAAAACTCTAGAATTTCAAAATTCATTTAGAGAGCTAGAAAAAGAGATAAGGACCGATTTAAAAGAATGGTCAAAGAAGAACAATTATTTTAATAATACTGGAGTTGTTGTTGCAAAAGTAGTAATGGCATTATATTTGTTTTTATTTGCCTTTGTATTTTTGACTTTTTTTACTTCATATATTTTTCCAAATTGGACCTTTTTGTTTTTTTTCTTGCTTATATTTATTATTATAAGTAATATAAGTATAAGATTTATAAGATCAAAAACAACTATTGGGTTTGTGAAATCAAAAACAACTTTTAATACAATCTTTGGTCGTTTCTCAAAAGAGGGCAGAATAAAAAACCTTCAATGGAGTAATTTCAAAAAGTACATTACTGACTTTTCTTTAATTAAAGATCACCCTCCAAAGCACGTAATTCTCTGGGAAGAGTACATGGTCTATGCTACTGCTTTTGGGGTAGCTAAAGAAACAGCAAAGGCATTAAAGACTGCTATGCCTGAGCAATTATCAGAAAATCAAGATTTTGTAAGTTATTCAACATTTGCAACCAGCAGTTTTTCTACATCTTTAGGTTATTCTTCAAGTAGTGGAGGTGGCGGTGGTGGAGGTGGCTTTGGCGGTGGTGGCGGTGGCGGTGGTGGTGCTGGTGCCCGCTAAAACAAATTGTTTATAAATCCTTTATTCTTATTTATTTCTAATTATACAATTTAAATTAGGAGAAAAGATAAAATATGGTTTCTAAAGATAAAAAGTTCATAATGTGGTTTGATGAAATTGGGATAGAGGATGTTCCTTATGTTGGGGGAAAGAACGCCTCCTTAGGAGAGATGTATCAAAACTTAAGAAAAAAAGGAGTAAAGATCCCATATGGTTTTGCAGTAACAGCATATGCCTACAGATATGTTCTTGAAAAATCTGGTTTAAAATCTGAAATTAAAAATATCCTAAAAGATCTAGATACTCACAACATAAATTCTCTTGCAGAAAAAGGCAGTAAGATTAGACATCTGATAAGACACGCAGAAATTCCAAAAGAATTAGAAAAAGACATTTTTGCTGCATATGATAAATTATGTAAAATAGAAAAAATAAAAAATTTAGATGTGGCTGTTCGTTCAAGTGCAACAGCTGAAGATCTTCCAGATGCATCCTTTGCTGGACAACAAGAAAGCTATCTTAATATTACAGGAAAAGAAGATTTACTAGAATCCGTAAGAAAATGCTTTGCTTCTCTTTTCACAAACAGAGCAATCTCCTATAGAGAAGACAAGCACTTTGATCATTTCAGTATTGCTCTTTCTGTTGTTGTTCAAAGAATGGTTAGAAGTGATTTGGCTTCTTCTGGTGTTATGTTTTCAATAGATACAGAAACTGGTTTTAAAGATGCAGTAATAATCAATTCAACATACGGCCTTGGAGAAAACATTGTCCAAGGTGCTGTTAATCCTGATGAGTTTATTGTCTTTAAACCAACCTTAAAGCAAAATAAAAAACCAATAATTTCTAAAGTTCTTGGTGAGAAAGCAATTAGAATGATTTATGATACTCAAGGTAACAAACCAACCAAGAATGTTGCTGTAGAGCTAAATGATAGAAACAAGTTTTCAATAACTGATGACCAAGCTTTGCTTCTAGCAAAATGGGCTTGCATTATTGAAGACCACTATTCTAATCAAGCAGGAAGATTTAAACCAATGGATATGGAATGGGCCCTTGATGGTAAAACAAACGAACTATTTATTGTTCAGGCAAGGCCAGAAACTGTCCAGTCTCAAAAGAACCTAAACAGCTACACAACTTATACTCTTTCAACAACTAAAAAGCCAGTAGTAATAGGTAAAAGTGTAGGTCAACAGATTGCAACAGGCAAAGTAAAGGTCATTAAAAATGTAAAAGACATTAATCAATTTAAAAAAGGGGAAATTTTAGTAACAGAAATGACTGATCCTGATTGGGAGCCAATCATGAAAATTGCTTCAGGAATAATTACAAACAAAGGTGGAAGAACCTGCCACGCATCGATCGTCTCAAGAGAGCTAGGAATACCATGTATTGTTGGAACACTTGATGGCACAGCAAAATTAGAAACTGGAGATGAAGTAACAATGGACTGTTCAAGTGGAGATACTGGTTTTGTTTATAAGGGTAAAATCCCATTTACAAAAGAAACAGTAAATCTAAAAGAGATTCAAAAAACAAAAACACAATTAACAATGAATGTCGGTAACCCAGAACAGGCCTTTGATTTAAGTTTTATTCCTAATGAAGGTGTAGGTCTGGCAAGAGAGGAGTTTATTATAAACTCTTGGATACAGATTCACCCTCTTGCTCTTATAAATTACAATAAAATAAAAGATCCAGAAACAAAATCAAAGATAGCTGCCCTAACCGTTGGCCATAAAGACAAAAAGCAATTCTTTGTTGATAAACTTGCACAAGGTATTGCAAGGATTGCTGCTGCTTTCTATCCAAAGAAAGTAATACTAAGACTATCAGACTTTAAATCAAACGAGTATGCTAACTTGATAGGTGGCAAAGATTATGAGCCAGAAGAAAACAACCCAATGATAGGTTGGCGTGGTGCTTCAAGATACTACCAAGGAAACTATGTTGCTGGCTTTGCTTTAGAATGCCTAGCAATTAAAAAAGTTAGAGAAGAGTTTGGCCTAATAAACCTAGAGCTAATGGTTCCTTTCTGTAGAACAATAGATGAAGCAAAGAAAGTTCTTGGCGAAATGAAAAAGAACGGTCTTGAGAAAGGCAAGAATGGCTTAAAGGTACATTGTATGTGTGAAATTCCATCTAATGTCATACTTGCAGAAGAGTTCTTAGAGGTCTTTGATGGTTTTAGTATTGGAAGTAACGACTTGACACAGTTGGTTCTTGGCCTTGATAGAGACTCTGAACTTTTAAGTAATATCTATGATGAGAGAAACCCAGCAGTAAAAAAGATGTTGGCAGAAGTCATAAGGATTGCAAACAAGAAAAAAAAGTATATTGGTATTTGTGGTCAGGCACCATCAGATTATCCAGAGATTGCTGAGTTCTTGGTAAGAGAGGGTATAAAGTCCATGAGCCTAAACCCAGATACTATGATAAAAACAAGAATTGCAATAGCAAAGCTTGAAAAAAGTTTAAAGAAATAGATGTGAGAAAATGAGCAGTAAAAATATTGGACTTCCAGATTATCAAAAAAATATGTCTATGCAAGAAATTCTAAAAACATATTACAACAAAGCAGAAATAGGGAATTCAATATTTGTTGTTCATAAAAAATCTAAAAACCATAATGAGTACAAGTTTTTTAGTACAAGCTATCAAGGAAAAGATTATGTTCTTGTAGCACCAAAACATTGGAATTGTGATTTTGCAACACATTCTGATCTTATGGAAATAGCATTTAATTTGATTGGTATTCAAAAAGCAGACATAAGAAGAAAACTGGAACTTATAAAACTGAATTTTTTGAAAATGCTTTTCATGGAACAATAGGTAAAAATCCAAAAGAAAATAAAATTCATTTTCATTGTTTAGATGAAAGTCCAGATCCGACTATAAAGCGAAAAAAATTAAATAGAATTCCTGAAGGTGTGCAAAAGGTTCATAAACGCTTATTTAATTCTTTAAATAGAGTTGTACAATCTAATAGAGCAATAGCAAGAGCAAGAGCAGGCACAAACATGCCTAAACCTAGACCAAAATCTAAAACAAAAAAACCAAATAAGCAAAAAGTAGTAAGAGTAAAGCCTAGAGTAAGATGAAATCAATACTTTTTGTATGTGCAGGAAATATCTTCAGAAGCATGTGTGCAGAGCTTTTGCTGAAAAAATTTCTTCTTGAAGATCATAAAAAAACAAAAGTCTCTTCAGCAGGCATAACTGCAAGACAACAAGAAATACACCCTGTAGTCAAAGAAGAGCTAAACAAAAGAAAGATAGACTATTCTAAACACAAGCAACGAAAAGTTACAAAAGAAATTCTTGATTCTTCTGATGTTGTAGTCTCAATGACTAATTTTCACAAGGGTTTCTTAAAAGAAAAATTCAATAGAGATTCTGTTCTTTTTAATGAGCTTTGCTTTTATGAAAATGAAGATTTTCTAGATTATTCAGACATACTTCAAGAAACCAATTCTAAAGAAAAATCTGAAGAATATATAAGAATAGCAATAAAAAAAATAGAAGAAGGCTGTAATAATCTTTCAAAAAAACTTCAATAGTTTCAAACAATTTCTTTATAAACATTAACATCTTATATATTATCTAGTTATAACAATAAAATGGTGATTCAAAAATGTCAATAGCACTAATAGTTATTCTGGTGATTCTTGGTGTATTTTTGCTAATGGCTTTATTCATTTACAATAGCCTAGTTGTTATGAGAAACAAGGTAAAAAACGGCTGGAGCCAGATTGATGTTCAGCTAAAGAAAAGATATGATCTTGTACCAAACCTTGTTGAGACAGTTAAAGGCTATGCAAAGCACGAAGCAGGCACATTATCAAAAATTACAGAATTAAGAAATCAAGCTATGCAAACAAAAGACATAAAAGCAGCAATGAAAACAAACGATCAGTTGTCTAAGGCAATTGGCGGTCTTTTAAATGTTGTTGTTGAAAACTATCCAGACCTTAAAGCAAGCCAGAATTTCTTAATGCTTCAAGAGGAGTTATCAGGTATTGAAAACAAAATAGCATATGCAAGACAATATTACAACGACACAATAATGGACTACAATAACAAGCTACAAGTTTTCCCGAACAGCGTCTTTGCTAAGATGTTTAATTTCAAAGAAGAAACTTTCCTAGAAGCAACAGCTGAAGAAAAAAAGAACATCAAGGTTTCTTTTTAATTCCCAAGAAAATACTTTTTCTTGGATTTCTATTTTTATGTTTTTTCATAACAAAATAACTTTTTCTAGTAAATGGTTAATATTTAAAATATTTTTCATTCATTGTAATTAATGAAAGATATATAAATATATATTGCTTTTATTTATATAGCTTAAATATATTTTAAAAAATAAAAAGAAAGAAAAATATATGGCAAGAACTAAATCAAAACCTAGAGGCTCTAAAGCCAAAGAAGAAATAGATTTTGAGGATGATACTGAAATTGATGATTATTCAGAAATAGATGAAGATTTCTCAGAAGAAAACATAGGCAAGCAAAAAGAAAACAACATTTTTGGCAAGGCCTATAAATGGTTAGAAACTAAATATTATTCTTTCTCTGATTGGCTAACAAAAAAAGGAATAAACCTAAATAAAGTTAATAGCTTTTTAGAAGAAAAAGGAATTCCTGCTTTTGTGGTTGTGGCTAGTCTTACAATTGTCATTTTAGCAATTATAATTCTCTTAATAATTAACTTTGCATCAAAAACAACAGTGGAGTTTTCACTAACTGATTTTTCAGGAAACAAATTATCAGATGTAGATGTTAAGATTTATGATTTAAAAAACAAGACAAAATTTAGTGGGACAATAAGTGATGGTCATAAGGCAAGGCTTGCTCTTAAGTCAGGAGCAGATTATGCAATTATAGCCACAAAATCAGGATTTGCAGATTTTGATAAAAGTCACCTGTTTACAAGAGGAGAACCAATAATAATAAAATTTTCAGAAAATGTGACTCGTGGTAATTTCAAATTAACAGTAACAGATTCAGAAACAAAAAAAGCCATTTCAAAATACAAAGCGACTTTAAACTATACAGTCAGTGGAAAATCAGAAGAGCAAATAGCAACACCAGGAAGCTCAAACTTAATTAGTTTTACAGATGCACCATTAGGTAAGTCTATCTCATTAGTTGTTGAGGCTGATGGCTACCAAACAGTTTCTCAATCTATAACTATATCAAGTAATGATGAAATAATACCTATAGAATTACAGTTTGATTTGGGTTCAGCTCAATTAGAAGGACTTGATGCAAGGGGCACAATCTTGGCAGTATCAGACACTGGAGATTTATTAGATGATTGTGAAGTTACAGTCTATAATGTTGCTGGCGAAAAAATAGCATATGGCATAACCCAACTAGGCAAATTCACATTTACAGAAAAAGCAGGTTCTGTAATAAGATTTGTTGTAACAAAAAAAGATTACAGAACATACGATAGTGACCAAGAGGACAAAACATTTAGATTACAAAAAAGCGAAGACACTTTTACAGCAACCTTAAAAAAAGGCAGTTCAGATTTAAGAGTTATGGTTGTAGAAAGTGTGGCTGGCCCAGTAAGTGATGCTGATGTTTCTTTATATAATCTTAATGGGAATTTAATTTCTGAAAAAACAACCTTACTTGATGGCGAAGTTACATTTACAGGCCTTGATAAAAATAAAGATTATGTTGTTACTGCATGTAAAGAGGATTATCTTTGTTCACAATATTTTGCGAATATAGATACTAGTAATGACTTAGAAGTAAGGCTTGTTAAGTTTGGTTCTGCAGAAACCTACAAACTTTCAATATATGTTTATGATGGGGCAAACATGCCACTTTCTTCAGCAAATGTCTTAATTTATAAACTATTAAATGGCAAATATGTGCCGATAGGCTTAGGTCCATTACAGGTAGACATAACAGGTTATGCTTATGTCTTTACACAAAAAGATGAAACCTATAAGGTGGTAGGCATTGCTGGAGATTCAAATGCTTCTCAAGAAATCACTATTGATCAATTTAAAGATAACAAGGTAATCTTAATAATAAATGATGCATCAAAAGAAGTAACCTTGCAATTAAAAGACATTTATGGTAACCCAGTAACTGATGGTTATGTAACAGTGAAAACAAAAACAGGAGAGATTCTTTATGAAGGTTATATTGATTCTGAAAATCCAGCAAAATTTTTAACCAAAGGCTACAAGGATTTGATTGTGGAATATATAGATGGTGAAGGAAATGTTACTGTTGCTTCTGGAGTAGTAGGGGATGGGGAGAATTTATCAGTAAGCTTAAAACCAATGATTGAGGATCTTAATCCAATAGTTTCTTTTTTAGAGATTAGGGATTTACAAAACAAATCAACAAGCATATTAAGTAAAGACAATGATTATTATTTGGTATTTGATTTGCAATTGCCAATAGATGTAAAAAAATGTGGAGTGCATTTTAGAGCAGGAGATGATTCTGAAGATGATTCTGAAAACATGACTTATGGTATAACTGGCTTTAAGGCAGACACTACAAATTTCAAATATTCTACAACCTATCGTGAAGGACAACAGTCCATTGATTATGATAATGTTGGTTCTCCTAATATTTTAAACAAATGGCTAGAGTTATATTGGCCATCTGAGTCAGTAACAAACAAACAAATAATGTTAAAGGTTAAAGCAACAGAGATTGGCGATTTGCTTTTAAAGTACAGGGCATGGTGTGAAGATAGTGAAGGAAAAATCCATAGAGATCCAGAAGACTCAACATTAGGAACCGCAAGAAACATCTCTTCAAGACAAGGCCTATATGCAGAAACAAAGGAAAAAGTATTCAAGGTCCTTGAAACTCCTGCTGAATGTTCAGACAACCTTTGTGTAGAATATAGGTTTTTAGACAAAGGTGGCTTTGACTATTCTAATGAAACTTTTTTTGGAACTGTTGATGAGATGTATTTATTAGAATTAAATTATTATACCACTCAATCAGGAGAATTAGCAATTGATACTGAAACTGATGCAAGTCATCCTATTATTGGCCTAATAAACTATCAAGACACAGATTTGTTTCCAAGTTCAAAATTGGATTCTCAAGAAACAAAATTAAGTTCTATGGCTGTTTTATTACAATCAGGAATTTATAAAAAACAATATTTATTATTTAATGCAAAAAACACAGGCGTAACTCACATTGATGTAAGATCCACCTTTAACTCCAAAGTTACAGAAAAAAGATTAACTTTTGAAATAAAGAATAAAAGAAACTTAGAAGTAAATGTTTTAGATGTTTTGCCATACAACACCCCAATAACAGTAGAAGTAAAAGATGCAGACAACAAAAGCCCAATAAACAACGCATTAGTAAAATTAGAAGATGAGTTTGGGGATCTAATTTCAAGTACTAAAAAAGCAAAGGCAGGGAAATACATAATTAATCAAAATTTTTCTAGCACAAGACCAAATCTTGAAGTTACTGCTCCAGGCTATGCACCATACACAAGACAACTAATGATTGCCGATACAGGCATTATCTCTGGCCCTGATAGCATCTCAATAAACTTTGGAAATGAAATTAGTCAAGAAATAGAGATTATAAAGTTAGTGAATAAAGGCAATGCAAAGATTACAGATTTGACCTACAAGATTACACCAATTGATGAAGTTGCTGAATTAACTATAGAAGCTCATTTGCCAGTAGCACTTAACCCAACAACCCCTTCAGAAATAGAAGTTGTTTCTGTAATTGATCCAAAAATTAAGTTTACAACAGCAAAATATGTTTTAACAATATTTGGTTTTGTCGGAAACAAGCAAGTAGCAAAAGATATTGAAATTAATATTTATAAGGGGCAAGTGCAAGAAAATTGTTTAGATATAAAACCTCTTGTGATCTATAGTTATGTTGGCATTAGTGAGGGTTCTGAAAATGAGATAACCGCAACATTAGTCAACAATTGTAAAAAAGCAATAACTATAACTCCAGAGCTATTAAAAGCAAAAGGCACGGTAATAAAGAAAGATGAGAACCTAGAAGTTATTCTCCCTTCTGTAACAATAGAACCAAACGAAGAGATAACAGATTACACAATAACTATTAAAAACAACAAAGCCAGAAAAACAACAAAAAGCTATGCCTTTGAGATTGCTTGGAGAAATGCATATTATGCTTTACCAAACACAAAATTAAATATTGATTTGGTTGATTATTCAAAAACTATAAAAATAACTCCTCCAGTTTCAGTTGTTTCAATGAGCCAATATAATGAAGAGATAATGGCCTCAAATAAAACTATTTTTTCTATAACAAATACAGGAAAATATCCATTAAAAGACATACAGATATCAAGGCTAGAGGAGAAATATGTTTCTAATATTCAAGATAAGATTGAGCCATTAACTTTTGAGGAAATAAAGCCTGGTCAAACAAAACAAGTAAGTGTTATCTATGAAGGCAAAGTAAGTAATGCAACAACAGCAACTATGTATTATAAAGTTTCTGCAATTTCCCCTGGTACAAAGGACCCAATAACTGCAAAATTTACTGTTGATTTTAGAATCTCATCAGCTAGTTGTTTAAAAGTTGATCAGAAAAAAATTACTTTCCACACAAAAATAGGAGAAGAAAAACCAATGTATATTAGAGTCACTAACCAATGTGCAGAGCCTATTGCATACATAGATTATGATCCACACCCATACAAGTCACCTAATGACTTTACTATGGTGTTTGGCGAGGGCACAGGTGTTGCTTTAGTTCCTGCAACTCCTGTTCCGTTTATTGGTGTTGGTCAAACAGTTGCTTTCTATTTGAAAGTAAAACCAACCAGGTATTTTACTCCTAGAACAGAGAATAGATTTACATTAATTGGTTATCCAGTAAATGGAACGGCATTAAGCATGGTAACTTCAGAAATTATTTGGATTTCAACAGAAGTAGAAGCACCTGATGAGGACACAGTAGCAGATTTAGAAAGAATTGACGAGGATATAGCTGTAAAAATCTGTGATACTGATGAAAAAATGGACATTCCAATGCCAAAGATTGTTACTGATTGTAAAGATGATGGCTATTGTGATGCAGAGGGTGCAGCAGAACTTATATTAGAAAAAATACAAGAATTACATAAAGTAGTCATAGATGCTTCAAGACAACTAAATAATGAACTTGCACAAACAAGTTGTTCTATTGCAACTGCACAACAGAATGGTTGTGCGATTTCTGATTTGTTAAAGTCAGATCAATTAAAGCCATTTAAGAATATTCCTATCTATCTACAGAACGATTCACTATCTCAAAGAACCTTAGATATTGTTTTAAAAAACACCAAAGAAGTAGCAAAATATCCAACCATTAAAAACTATGAAATAAGAGAATATGTCGGTCCAACTTCTGGCGGTTTGCAGATGATTGGTAATATCATACATGTAGATAATAAAATGCAGGGTTGTGGAAGATATAAAATTACAATAGATGGCAGGATTGCAACAAAGGATCAAAAAACTCTGGCACCAGAAAAAGCATATTTCTATGTAACTATAGATTATAATAAGACGGGTCCTTGTGCAAAAAGTATAGAAAATGTAAGAATGTACCTGCCAAAAGACACTACTTTTTTCAAAAAATCAAATATGGGCAATACTTGGTTAACATTGATTAGTGGTGATGAAAAGTTTGGCAAAACAATTGCAAAACAAGTGTTTGATAGCGATGAAAGATTCCAGTTAAGGACAGACAATGTCAAAAATTTCAGTCAACTAGATGTTTCAATTGGAACAATTAAAGAGAATGAAAATGCTATCGCAAAACTATATTTTAATGATCCAGTTGCAGTTACAAGCCCTCGTCCAGAAAAGATAAATTTAATAGTTAATGATACATTTTCAATAAACAAAGAAGGAGAGGAATCAAAATATTCAGAAGAATTTATTAAGCAAGTTTCTGAAAATGTAAAAGACATAATCAATGGAACTCCCGCAGATATCTGTATCTCCAAAGATAAAAACTATATGTTGATATTATCTTTTGAAGCAGCAGATTATGGTGCATTGTCTTTAAAGGCACAGAACAATAAATTGCAATTAGCACCTTTAGAGAAATGTGTTGTCCTTACTGCAAATTCTGCACTTGATGAACAAGTGAAAATAAAAGCAGAAGAGGTAATCGGGGTAAGAACTAAATTAATTTATCAGGGAAAAGACTATACTAATGAATTATCTTTAGTTCTTGAAAAAGACAAGCCAACTGATTTTAATGTTTGTTTCTTAGGCGACATTGGTGATGTTGCACATTGGTCTGATAAGACTGTAAAAATAACTGCAGAGAGTAAATTCAAAATAGGAAAGTTAAATTCAGAAAGAAAAGCAGATGTTAATATTACTTTATTAAATTATGGTATAACCCCAATGCAACTAATAGGAATTGGAGACAACATATCTGGTAAATTAAGTTCAGGAGATGCAGAAAGTAATGAGCAGTCAATATATGCTTTTGTTTCATGGAATAAAGAATATAATAAAAATGACAAAGAAGAATATTGTGATGCCTTAAAGAAATATTATGATAGTTTAGGTGGCAAGGCCACAATGTTTGTAAAGCCAAAAGAATGTGAATTTAAAGAAACCCAATCAGAGAAAAGCGCAAGAAACAAAAGAGCGTTAAAAAGAGCTGGTACATATTTTACTGGTTGTATGTTAAGCTGTGCAACATTAACATCAGGTGTTAATATAATTTCTAAAGTTATTCCTATTTTTGGTCATGCAAAATTATTGAAAGATTTGATTTGGAATTGTGGTATTGGTTGTGGTCTTCCAACAGTAACGATGTATGGTAATGAAACAGGAATTACAGAAAAAGTTATGGATGTTATTCATAAGATACCTGTTGTAGGAGACCTTGCAAGGGTTGTTGAAAAAATCTTTGGCTTTGTAGGTAATGCGTTGGGTGCTGTTGCAAATGCCATAATGGGTGGAGGCAGTGGTAAAGCAGAAGCAGATGCTTTGGCTCAGCAATTAGCCAAAGATGGTTATAGTGGAGATTTATCAGAGAATGCAGGGGCTGCTGAAACCATAGTTGGTATTCATGATCTTACAAGACAAGGCATAGGTCAAGTAGATCCATTTGATTATACTATGAGTATAGAAGAATTTGAAACTCCATTAATGGGAATAATGGATGATTTGCCAGATACAATAAACATAACAGGTGGTGGCAGTGGCACACCAACTATGTTTTTAGACAAAAAATTAGTCCATGTAACTCCAAAAACAATAACAACAGGCACTCCTTTTGCCCCTATAAAAAGCGAAGCAAAATTGATAAAATATATAGAATATACTTCAAGGCACCCAAATGCACAATATTGGTTCTATGCAAAAACAAGAGCTGAACAAACGGAATTAAATAGAATTTTGCGTAAGATTGGTATTGATCCATTAAGTACAGGTGCAACTAAAGCAAGTATACCTAATTCAGATTTAACATCAGGATTTTATAAACTAACAAAAGCAGAACAACAAAGATTTGGTGAAATAATTGCAAACAACACAAGTTACGGTACAGGAAGATTCAATGCAGCTGCAAAAGATGGGTTTTGGGCAAATCCTAGAACTTATCCTGATGAGAAAGCGCTTAATGGTAAGTTTAAACCTAATGGAGTAAGCTTTAAAGCAGATGTTGATGATTTCTTAAGAACTTCGGGATCATCAATAACTACAACAACAATAACACAAGCTGAACGTACAAGATTTATTAGTGATGCAACAGAAGTAAGTAATCAATTAAAAACACGCCTAGGAGAAGTTCAAAGCGAACTAAAGGCAATTGGTACTCCAAAAAATGTAGCAGAAACACAAAGATCAAGAATATTAACTTATCAAGAAAAGCAAATATCTTCGCGTTTAACAGAGGTCGATGATTTAATATTACAAGTTAATGGAGCACCAATTGTTGGCGGACAAGTAGATGTCAGTGGTATTTCAACAAGGATTGATTCCGCTGGAATTGGAAGCATAAACAAACAATTAGACAACATAGATAAAGTACTAAAGCACATAAGTTCTGGCTCAGGTGGTGGTCCAAGAGTAATGACTCTTGCGGATAGTCAAGCTTTGCAAAAATCAATATCAAGCACTAGTACAAATATTCAATCTCAATTAGATGAAATCGCAACAATTAAAATGGAGTCATTTGGTAATGTTCCTCCAACAGATCCTGCATTAAAACTACAATGGGATGAACTTGTTAGAAATGAAAGCGCATTAAATAGTGCAAAATCACAAATAGATGATATAGGCAAAGGACTAGGAGGATTAACTCCAGATAGTGCAGGAAATGTTGTTATTGATAGTGCTTTAGAAGGCAAGATTAGAAATGTTTCAACAATCAAAACAGATATTGCTTCTGCAAATTCTGCTTTAACAGGCATGGTCAAAAGCTCAGAAATAACAAAAATGACAACAAACCAATTAGATGATGCAATAGCAAGAGCTACAAAATCAGCAGCAAGTGCTGGAAAGCAATTAACAAAAATAAATGCAGAAATCGTAGCTCTTGAAAAAAACAGAATAGCAATTCCTGCAATTAAAAGGAAAAGACTAGAGACATTATATAAACAAAAATTGGGTTTAGAAGATGCAGGGCAGAAGTTAACTAATGCTGCTGATGATTTAAGAAAAGTTAAAGCGGGCGCTAGTGGATCAGGTATGGTAGACATTTCAGATGATATTGTAAAAGGTATGGATGATGCTGTTGACTCTATTAAATCTTTAAAATTACCAACTAAACTTCAGAAATTCTTAAAAGGAGCTGGAAAGTTTGCAATTGATATGATTATTGTTGCAGTATCAAACCAAGCTGGTCAAGATTATTTAAATCGTCAATCAAACGAGAATGGACAATTGGCAAATCTAGTATATCTTGGAATTCCAGTCACTGAATTTGAAAAGAATGTGTGGTATAAAGTAACAGTAATAAAACAAGCAAATAAATACGATGTAATTATTGAAAAAGAAATACCTGCAATAAGTAATGATGTAGCAATATATTATACAGATAATAAAGAAATTAAAGAAATACAAACCTCTGAGCACCAAGAAGAACTATTACAAGCAAATACCCCTCAAGTGCAATCTCAAGATTGGTCAGAAATAATAGAAGAGAAAATCGAAACAGATGCAACCCAAGTTTCCACAAGTCTTGAAGAACTACAAATGAGAATGTACACCCAACATGAAAACAAATTACAAGATTATGCACGTTGTACATTTAGTGAGAAAGGTTTAGGTTCTGTGTGTGTGGATGTTGGACCAATGGTGCCACATCATTGTGCGAGTTTTGTTACAGAAGTTTCTAATAAGTTATATGGTGCAAACTACAATTCAGGAAATGCTTGTGATAATGACACAGGCACAAGTCAAAATTACGGCACAAGAAACAGAATTGTTTGGCAAAAAGGAAAAGATAATATTGAATCAATAGATAATGTGTTAGTGCCTGGTGTTGTAATTGGCATAGAAGGCACAAGCAAAAAACTTAAAAATTGCCAACCACCTCATGTTGTTTTATATGTTGGCAAAAACGAAAATGGCGAACACATGATATTACAGCAAAATGGCGATAAAGGACAATTAAGTCCTTTATTTTCAACATATGCAACAAACAAAATATTTTTCGTGGTTGTTCCAAGAAGTGGCTATGCAACTTATGATAATTTTGCAATGAATAATAATTTGTCATAATCCTAATGCCTTTTAAATCTTTTTCTTATATTTTTATTTAGATCTAATCATGAATAGAAAAGGCTTTACATTATTTACTGCTCTTATCTCTTTGTTATTGGTATCTGTAGCCTTAGCTTTAATTTTTAATATGATTAACACAGAAGACACATATCTCTCTCTTATTCAAGATCAATCTGCAATGTCAGATCTTATGACCATGGCTGATCTTGCAAGAGCTGATGCCTTTAATACATTTATAATTACCTTAAGATCCAATTGGGAAGAACATATGTCTAGACATCCAATGGAAGTAAGAAGAAGTCAAATGGATATGAACTGGGATGATTTTACTCAATGGTTTATAAAAGACAATTTTTTTGAAAGAGCATTTCCCGCATACTTTGCTCAAGGCATACTTTTTAATCTAAAATATAAGATGGATCCTCCAGGATATGATATAAGAACAGAAACAAATGCCGGTACAACAATAGTATGTGATGAGGGTTGTCAATATGGAGATCCTGGTTGTTGTCACCTTGAATCTGCTAGCGAAAATGAAGATGCAAAAGATAAATTTGTTAGTGTAGTTGTTGATGTTTTTAAGGCAGGAGGAGAGAGAGCAGATGTTGTTGATTGTGGTCAAAATGATACCAACTGTAATGGCTCTTTCTTTTTAACATTAGACACTACTCAGCTTGCTGATGAGAATTATGAACTTTTGCCAATAGTAACTGTTCTAAGAACTAAAAGTAACCAAGTAATACAAAGGCCAGTATTAAGTAGGCAGATTTACAAGATATATATGCCATGGCGTGGTCTTCAGGCATTAAGAACAGCAAGAAATATTGTTTTAGACAACGAAACAGAAAGAGCAGTAAATCCTGCAGACCCTGAAAACGGAAATACAGGGTTCTTCTCCCCAAAAATCCATAACACCTTAGAGCAGGCAAGGCTTGGCTATTGTGATCCAGGAACCTGTCTTCCAAGAGAATATTTCTTTAGAACACCTAACAAAGTAGGTTCCTCTGGCAAATATTGTCATGAAATCCCCAAAACCTTACATGGTGATGTGCCACAAGGTTTACTTCCAATACAGCAAGTTAATTTTGGTCCAAATTCAAATACTTCAATAACATATGATGATAAACACCAAATTGATTATGCCTTTAAAGAGCTTTATAGTCAATCTCTTATAGCAAATTTAGTAAATAACAGACACGGCCAAACAATTACTTACAATAATGGGCTGATAATGAAAGGCAACATAGTGCTTGGGCAAACCCAAGGAGCACCAGATATTAATATCTCTGAAATTGAGGTAAATGCCAAATCAAAAAAAAGTAAAAACTATTTTACAGACGTTCCAGGTAATTATAACGATAATTACACACAAACTGTTTTTGATAATATAAACCAAATGCCAACACTTGTAGGCGGATTAGGTCTATTCTTAAAAGAAGGTAAATCAGCTCCTATCTGGGAAGTTAATTTAGGTTGGTATGATGAACAAAATAACATAACAATACAAAATAATGTAGCGGAACAGACAGAATTGACTTGTTCAGAAATAGACAATGCAATAACAATTCTGCAATTTAAAGAAACAGATCCAAGATATATAATAAAAGACCAATATAAAGATGTAAACACTAATATTGAAATACGTTTACGTGAAGATTTTAGTGAGTTTTATTTTACTCCTGACAATAATTGGTCAAATCTGAGTGTTATAGATAAGGGCTACTTAAATCCAGTTTCTGCTAATAATTTTGAATCTACAACAATAGTGTCATCAGCAAATGGAATACAACGATGGACATGTTACAGTCAAGTCAAAGGTGGCGATAATAGGGCTTGTGGCCCAGAAAAGCAATAATAACAAGATTTAACTTATACCAGTTAATTAATATTATTTTATAAACCTTTTTGTTAATAAATATATTACGCAAAAAAGGTAATCTTTATAAACAATTGTTTAATCTATTATAATATATATATTATATTAAAATCTAGAATAAAGAAGGTTTTCAAAAATGGGATTAAAAGAATTCTATTATAAATTAGAAGATAAATATTTTGCAATGCTTGATAGGCTAGAGGAAAAGGGAATTAATTTATATAAACTAGTTGATCCTCTAGAAAAAAACGGAATACCAACCTTCCCTCTTTTTATAATTTTTAATCTTGCAATAATTGCTTTGATTATCTTCTTATTACTCCCAGTTTTTGGAATAACAGGCGGACCACACGGAACAGCTGTTCAGTTTCTAGATGAAACAAACAACCCAATTGCAAACACTATCTTAAAAGTAAAACTAAACGGTCAATCCAAAACTCTAGAAACAGATACTGAAGGTTTTTTCTATTTTAAAGATTTAAGTAAAGATTCAACCTATATCTTAAAATTAGCAGACACTAAATATTTATTTTCAGATAGAGAAGAATACACAATTGATCCAACCAAGAAATCGCAAGTAGTTCATCTAAAAGAAGGTGCATTTTCAACCACAAAAACCATTTTGTTTAAAACACAATCAGGAGAAGCAATAACTTCTGAATTAAATGTAGAGTTTAGTTGTCTTGGAACAGACTATGAAAAAACAGTAATTGTTAAAGGCGGTTCTCACACGTTAGATGACATTCCAACAGATTGTGGTAGCTTAGATGTAACTGTAAAAAACAGAAGCGATTATGAAATAAATATTCCAGCAACAGGCACAAGCGGAGAAATCATATTTAGTAGTTCTGTAAACTATGCTACATTATCAATAACAATAAAAGATAAAGACAAGGGAATTGTTCTACCAGACATGTTAGTTTCTATTTATGATTTGACAGGAATAATGGTCGATAGCGGTCCAACAAATGCAAATGGTATTTTTACAACAGAGTTAGTTCAAGTTTCAAAGAGCTATAAAATATTAGTTTCTGATCCAAAAAATATTTATGCAGGAATAAATGATTTAGATTATATTAATAATGTTCAAACACCAGTAACAATTACTACAGGAATAAATCAAAAAACATTAGAAGTAAAAAAAGATGTTGTAGGGTTTATAAAAGTAAGAGTAAAAAGCGATTCTGGATTATATCTAGAAGGTGTTTCAGTAAAATTATCAAAAGGAAGTTCAACAATTGATCTTAAAACAACAGATACTACAGGCCTTGTAGAGTTTGGAGTAAAAGAGAATGTAACCTATGTTTTATCTTTTGATAAAGAAGGTTATTTTGTTTACACTAACAGAAATGCAACAGTTTCTGAAAGTACAACAGAAGTTACTTTAAGAAGCATGAATGCAGAAACAAAGACCAGTTTGTTGATTAGTGTAACAGATACAGAACTAAATCCATTAGAATATGCTACAGTAAAAATATGGGACGCATTAAATAACACAGTTGTTAAAATTGTAACAACAGATGTAACAGGCAGAGTAATTGTTTCTAATCTAAGTGCTGATTCAACTTATTTTGCAGAAGCAATTGTAGGACCATTTACTGGCAAAACAAATAATTTTGTTGTAGAGGAAAGAGAAGAAACTTCTGTCCCAATTTTAGTTTCAATTGGTTATGGTACTTATAATTTGACTATTTTAAATTCAGATGGATCTCCAATTTCAAACGCAATAGTAAAGGCATATGATGCAAACACAAATAAAGAAATGACCGAAAAGCAAACAACCACAAATGAGACAGGCCTTGCAATTTTACCTATTAGAGCAGATAAAGAAGTGTATTTTGCTGTAATCACAGATGGCAATCCAATAATTACAAAAAGATATTCAGTAGAAGCAGAAAACATGACTAGTGACACAATAGTCATTCCTTCTTTTGCTTCAAGCTCTGCAAGCATAGAGTTTGTTGGTTACTTTTCAGATAAAGGCGAACAGTTGCCAGCTGTTAGTGCAGGTCAATCAGCAACTGCAAGATTTTTATTAAATGTTAATAGAAAATATTCTAAAGTTTTAGCACATATAAGAACAGGAGATGGGGAAACCTGTGGTAATAGAACATATTCTGTAACTGAAGATTCAATATATATTAAGAAAATAAAATATGCAGGAAATAAAATGTATGGTTCTGTTGATTACACTCCTTGTGGTGGAGAGTCAAGAGATACCTCTTCAATAGTCCGCAAAGATGCCAAATGGTTTAATGTTATTTTAGATAACTCAATAGAGGGTTCTTATATTATTGATGCAGATATTGTAGTTACTGACAACGCAATAACCGACCAATCTATATTTTACAGAGCAGAATATCAACAAGGTTCCGCGATATTAAGATTTCCAAGAGATGATGTTTTAGGAACAAGTTTAAGTTCCTCAACTAGACAAGCACTTTATGCTTATGCAAATAAGAAAATAATTTCTGTAGGCGATTCTTCAAGTTGTGAAAACGGCATTTGCTATGCTTTTACAATCAAAGACAAATCTACAGGCGCAGAAAAAAAAGTAATGGATAAGTTTACAGCAAAAGAAGGAACAGATTATCAACTTAATTTTAGATTAAGTTTTGAAAGGCCAGCAACAGATGCAATTTTAGTTGTTTTGCCAACCGGTCAAACAATAGTATTAAACGAATACAACATAACTTCTGGTGGTGGCTTACCAATAAATGATACTGATTTTTCAAATATCAGTTTAGGAAATATAAATGCAAACGGCACAGTAAATGGTTCAATTGATTTAAGTGTAATTAATGACATAACTGATGAATTAACATTTAATATTTATGCAAATAATGACATCATATTATCAAAGACAATACACTTTGATCTTAAGCCTTCAAAGAAAATGATAGTTGATGTTGTTCCAAAAACAATGGTGCCATTTGTGCCAAATGTAGTAACTGTTGGAGTAACAGAAGAGTCAGGTGCCAAAGTAACAGATGCAATAGTTTTTATAAGAATAAATGGAAAAACAGTAGCAAACGGCAAGACAGACAGAGACGGAACATATTCTGTAATGTTGCCATCAACAGATATAAAAGACGAAGTGGAATTTACTGTTAAAAAACAAAGCTATAGTACAGTTACAATAAAGCAAGTTGTTTCTGAAAATCTAATCGAATCAATACCTGAGAAATTAGATATACAATTAGATATTTCAAAAGGCTATTCTCAAGATTCTGATTTGGTATTGGTAAATAATTCTATTTTGCCATTAACAATTATAGGCATGGAAACAAACATAAGGTCTGATTATATATCTCTGAAAAGTGATGCACAAGGCACAATTTTAGAACCAACAATCCATCAACAAATAAATGTTTCAACAAGATTAACAGAGAAAGGAATAGATCTAATGACACAAAAAGTTATAGAGGGAGATCTTTTAGTAAAAGTTAGTGAGGCGACTCTTGCAAAGGTATGGATAATTAAAGTTCCAATAAAAGTAAGAATTACATTTGGTAATTCAGTAGATAATGTAGAATGCTTAGAAATTAACCCTCAGGAAACAACAATAAGGGTTGAAAATACAAATGATATAGAATATAATATTAAGATTAAAAATAATTGTACAGTAGATGATGAACCAGTAAATGTTGGCAGAATTTATGTTGAATCAGACTATAAGAACACAAAGAAACTAGGAGATTATTATGTAGTGGTTTCTGGAAAAGAGCATAAATTATCACTTGATGAAAAAGTAGAAGTTGCAAACAGAATTGTAGCAGAAGAAACTGCAACAATAAAATTAATCTTTAGGCCAAACAAATCTGCAAAAAGCGGATTGTCAAATCCAATTATTATATTTTCATCAAATAGACCAAATGTAAATGGCGTAGATGTGATTGCATCACAGCATTTGCCTAATATAATATTAAACAATTATGTTAGCTGTATAGAAACACCAAGCTCTCTAATCACAGTTCCTTATTGTATGGGCTATGGTTATAGTCTATTTGCTGGCGGAACAAACACCATGAATTTCAATCCTTATTTAATGGGTCAATATAATTATCAATATGCCGGCGTGGCTCCACAATCAATTAATCAAAGTTGGTTATCAGGTTCAACATATCCATCAAATATGCTTGGTTATCAAAGCGTATTAGGAACAGGAGTGCCATATACAGATTACAGAGAAAATACACCACAAGGATATCCTAACTCTTTTGGATTTTCATCACACGGAATGTTCGGTTGTGAAAAAGCACAAATACAAATTAGAAACAATTGTTCTGAAGATTTAAGTTTACAATTTAGCAATCTTGGTGGAGTAATAATCACCAATCCAGAAAATTCAGAAATGACATTAAAGAAAGGGACAAGTGGAATGTTAGGCGTGCAAGGCTCACAAGTTCTTGGACAATACAAGATTTCCGTAAACGCCAAGCCCGACGACGATGCAATTGAAGATTACACTTATGTTAAAGACATTGTTGTTTCTGTAAACAGGCCAGTTAGTATTTTGCCAGAAAACTGTATCAGTGTTGTTCCTACAGAGTTTGATTTCTCAGGAATAGATACGGTAGAGAGAAAATTAACAGTGATAAACTCTTGTTATGATATGGGCTATGCATTATCTGGTCTAAGCGTATTAAATGTAGATGATTTATTTGTTGGAGATATTCAATATTTCTATATTGGCGATGTTAATAAAGATTTAAAGCCAAAGAAGACATACAGGTATGTTGATGGCAAAACCACAGAAATAATGACTATTAAAGTAAGAAGAAATCCAGAAATTACAGAAAAGACATTTAGACTTGATAGTGAAGACAATAATTCTGTTGCTAAGAAATTAACAGCATTAAGAAAAGATTACTATGATGTGGGCAAGGCCATAAATCTAACAGCATTACTTGGAATAACCTATTCTAATCTAAGATTAGGAAAGGACGAAATGGAAGTTGAGATTACTTTGATAGATAAGCTTCAATGGCTAAGTTATGTTGATAGTCTTGTAGACACCAGTTCTGCTCTTGAAGGCCAAACAACCCCTGGTGGCACAACTCCTAGTGACACAACCCCAGGTACACAAGCCACATCATTAACAGATTATTTCGTTGGTAGTGAAGCTCTAAATCCTGGCGAGTGTTATGATCCAAAAGGATTTAGAAAATACGGATTTACAGGAGAAGAGAATTTCAAGAAGTTTGGTTTTAATAGATTATTATTTACATATAATGATATAGATATAACCCATAACATTTGTGATTATGGAAGAGTATATTGTGATCAAGATCAATTAAGGATTGCGATATCTAAAAAAGCAGATTTATATAGTTCACACAGAACCTATCTATTAGATGGAGTATATTTCTTACTTGAAGGAAATAAGATTGCCGAGAATCCATATCTATTAGATGAAAATCCATTAGATAAAGATGCAATAGAAGTCATTGTTGCAAGTCAATCATTTAATAATCGTGATCCTAACTCTATATTGCAAGCACTAAAGGCAGTAATAGGCAGAGTGCCTACTGATTTAAGGAAATTTACAATACTTGAAGCAAAGATTGGTGCAACAACTACAAGTGAACCAACTCCTGCAAACTTGTCTTCTGAGAAAATAAAAGAATATATGACAATATTAGGAGATAATGACTTTGCAAAGAATGTAAAGCAAGATGGAGATGTCTATCAAACAACAGTAGATTCGTTCTTAAGAAGTGAGACAAAATTAGAGGCAAAGATTAATAATGCATCAACTACTCAACAAGAGCAAGCAATTATTGCTGAGTTCTTAAATCAATATCTAAACACTATGAGATTATATTATGGTGACACAATAAGCCCATTTATTATTAATGCTAAAACTTACGGGCCATTAAATTCAGGAACAACAAAAACAATATTTAGTGCTGTTCAGTTTATGAGTGGAGCATGGACTTTAACTTTAGATCCTGCTTCATCAGTAACAGAGATAGCAACACCTGGAACATACAGCATTGCATTAAAAAGCACAGCAAACAATAAACAACTAACATATACTGTTCAAAAAGTAAATTCTAATTTATTAGATTATTACAATAATAATGCAGGCTATAAAGCAAACACATTCTTTACAAACCCTACAAATGCTTATTATTTCCATTACTTTGGTGTGCCATTTAAGATCGCAAAGACAGGATTGTCAAAAACTACACAAATTATTGACAATTACAACAATGGCTGGGATGTAGTACAAGATGGTATAATATTAAAGGTTCCAAAGGATAATGTAATGATATCATTTAAAGATATAAGGCCATTACAAGTATTATCTTCAGGAGCTTATAAGATAGAATATATAGCAAACGGCAAATATTCTTCAAAAGACACTTCTGAGCTGAAAAATACATTGTTTATTTTCCAGAAAATAAATGAATCAACTAAAGGTGCTGACTATCAATTAAAGACCTCTTCAAACTTAGATATGAGGTTTAATATTGTTCCAACAACATTAAGTGCTACAAAGAACTTTACACATGTTTATGGAGTATTAAAGGACATAACAAGCTCTAGTAATTTCACAGCTGAAGAAACAAGTTCAGTACAAACAATGGTTAATGGCATCTCAAGCGAAAAAATGTGTTTCAATTTTAATAATGGATTTTATTTATGGTATAATCCTTTAAGAACATCATTTGGGGACACTACAAGTGTAACAACTAGTGAAAGCACAACATCAACATCCAATGCTACAGCGATTGCAATAGCAATAGCTACTGCAAGTGTTGGTCAGGGATCTTTAGATTCATCAACAATATCAACTATGACCTCTAGTCAAATAGATGATGCAATAAATAAAACAACGAAATCATTATCTGATGCACAAAAACAATTAGCAAATGTAAATGCAGAAATTGTAGCTCTAGAAAAAAATAATCAAATAAGTTCTGATGCGAATAAGACAAAATTAGATCAACTACAAGAACAAAAAACAACTTTAGAAAATTTAATAAACCAATTAACTAAAGGAATAGATAATTTAAAGGCTGCAAAATCTAAATCTTCTGGAAAAGGTTCAATTAGTTCTAATACATCAAAATTAACAATATCTAGTGGAAAAGTACAAGTAAGCGCAGCTCTAACCGCGTTAGTTTCACCTCTATTTACGAGTAATGTCAGCGGAATAGTTGATGTTGCAAGTGGTAACATAAAATTAGATATGAGCGATAAAAAGCTAAGTGGAATAGTTAATTTAACCTCTGGCAACTTAAGTGGGGAGGTTACCGTATCGAATGCCAAAGTAGTGATAAATGGTAACACCGCACAATTAAAATTCTTTGGTAAAGCAAGAGGCATTCCAGTAGAAGCACCAGGAACATTAAAAGTTTCTGGTAATCAAGGCGGTGTTGATGGAACATATAACATTGTTTCTGGGCAAAAAATAGCATTAACTAAAACAGTTTTAACATTTAATAATTTAAATTTTACAAAAACAGCATAAATATAATATAATATATGAAATTAATATTAAAAAAAATTAAGGTGTAAAAAATATGGGATTTAAAAAAGTCTATTATTCAGTAGAAAATAAATGGTATGATTTTGTTGAAAGAACAAGATTATATAAAGTAACGGACAAGATCGACAAATTTATGCCATCTCTTATTTTCTTTATACTTCTTATAATAATGATAATTGCTGGAATATTTTTATTATTGCCTGTGATTAAAGGAACAGGAGATATAGAATTAACCTTTAAAGTAATGGACGAATATGATGATCCTATCCCATTAGCACCTGTATTAGTCACAACGTCTGAAGATAATTATAATCTTAGAACTAATGAAAATGGCCTAACTTCAAAAATCAGATTGCCATATAATACTGAATATATGGTGGATATTGATTACGCAGGAAGTGATTATGAACCATATAGTAAGAATTTTGTTGCAGAAGAAGCTGGTGAAATAAATATTTATTTGTTCAGCATACCTGAAGAAATAACATCAACTTATTATTTTACGGTAGTAGATAGTCAAACAAAAATGCAAATAAACAAATCTGGTAGAATAGAATTTATGTGTAGTAATTCTAATGCTTTGCCACCAGATACCTTGAATTTTACGTCTGGTAATATTAAGGTTACTGCAGATAGTGATTGCCAATTAAAAGCAAAATCAATAATGATAGAAGGCTATGTAACTAGAAACGATGTTTTAATAACACAAGATATAGGAACTATCGAATTCTTGCCTAGTGAACCAATTGAATTTGAGGCAACATATCCTGTTTATATTTCGGTTCTTGGAGAAGATGGAGATCCACTTACAGGAATGAGAGCAGAACTATATAGTAATGGTGTGGCTGTATTTGGAAAAAGCTGTACAACAACAAGTGGGTCTTGTACAATATTAAGTGTTGATGCAGGAAATTATATTTTGAAAATAACAGACACAAGAGCTGTTCCAGAATATGGGTTAGTTGAAGAATCAATTTCTGTTTCAAACATTACTTCAAAAACAATAAATATGACAAAAACAATTGCAGGGTATATTCAAGTAAAAGTTAAGAAAACAAATAACCAAGCAATAGAAAATGCAGAAGTAAAATTAAAATATGGAGATACAATAATTTCAAGTGGGCACACTACAAATTCCAATGGTGTTGTAAATGTCCCTGTTTATGATTTGAGTAAAACTTACAGGGTAGTGGCAACAAAAGAGGGGTATTTGGTTGGTTCTGCAAGTAACATTACAGCTTCAGAAGACATTCCAACAAGCCCAACAGTTACAATTACTTTACAGCAAATAACCCCACAAACAGCAGCGACAGTAAAAGTAAGAGTAGTAGATAGTGTTACTGTAAAAGGCTTTAGTCATGCACAGGTTGTTCTTTATGATTCTACTACTGGATTTTTAACAGACTATGATTCTCAGATTACAAATTCAGATGGTAATTGTACATTTAGAGTAACCTCAGGCACATATTATGCAAAAGCATTTAGGGGCGCTTCTGAAGGAGTAAGTGAGGAATTTGAAGTTGTAATTGATAGCTCAACAGAAGAAGTAAATGTAATAATACCAATAGAAGTGGTTAGGACATCACTTAATATTACTGTTGTTGACCATTATGGCGAACCAGTGCCAAGAGCTAATATTTTGATATTTGATAAATTTAATTCAAGAAGAACAGTTTGGGGTGGAGATTTAGCAAGCCTAGATGGTACATTTTTAATACCAGACTTAGTTTCTGATTCTGAAGTTTATGCTGTAATTTCTGATATTGCAGATAATCTTGGTGCTACTCAATCCGAGTATATATACCTAAAGAGCAATATAACAAACGAGTTAAAAGTAACTTTATATCCTAAATTAACAAGTTTACAAAAACCTGAAATTAAGTTTTTAGGTTTCTTTAATGATGCTGGAGAGAAACTAAAAGGTTATTTAAGATCTGGTGCAGAATACAAAGCCAGATTTTTATTATTAATACCACAAGATAGAGATGGCAGGGACGAATTTGAAGAAGTTGGTGCTGTTATAAGGACTGGCTCTATTAGTTCTGTTGCAAGCCCATATATGGAGAATGATAGCATATATATCAAATCTATAAATTTACCAAATGCAGAAGTCACAAAATACACTCAATATAGCTCAGAAGATGGCTATGACGGCATAGATGATGTTGATACCTTGACTGAAGGAGATTCCAAGTGGGCAAAGATTTTGTTTAATACAATCTATGGCTCTAATTATGCAAATGCTTATACCATAATGGCAAACATAAAGATAAAAGATACTGCAGTTTATGGCGAAGGGGTTGCAATCAATTATTTAGGTTATGGTTATACAGAAAACAACAGATATGAGATTGACCCTATTGATGATACCTCTAGCAATTATATAGAATATAAAACACACAAAACAGAGAATTTCAATATTGGCGAAGAACAAGCATGTTCTGATGATTTCTGTTTTAATCTAAATATCATTAATCTTGATGAGGACTTAAGAGAAGATGTTGTGGACAACTACAATGCTGCTCCAAATCAACATTATAAGTTAAGGTTTGGTTTAATCAATAATGATGAAGAAAAATTATACAATATAAATTCAAGATTATTAATTAAAAATGAAGACAAGGGCCTTAAGTTTAGCAGCATTAAGATTACTCAGCCAAATGGGCAAGTCTTGACAAAGACAGCAGGCGATAATGAGTATGAGCATAATATTTCCATAACCCAATTTAATCCACATACTAAGATATTGGGAGAAGTTGATTTCATACCAATATTAAAAGGAGACAGAATATTTAGCTTAACATTTATTTCTGATCAAAAAGTAATATTTACAAAGCAAGTAGCTATACATGTGCTTTCTGATAAAACATTTGCAGTAAAAATCACACCAAAGACAATACCATCAGGAAAAAACTTTAATCTTCAGGTTGAGGTTAAAGATGCTATCACAAATATAGAGGTTGATAAAAAGGTATTTGTTAAAGTAAAAGACAGATTTAAAAAAGATCTTTTAGCAAATCCTGTTCAAGTAGGAGCATTAGGTATTGCTTCAGTAAATAATATTCCTGGCCAAGAACCAAACAACAAAGTTTATGTTTATGTTGAGGCACAAGAGTATGAAACAAGCATAACTGAATTAAAGATAACTGATGAGATCTTTGATATTACTCCAACTAGACTTGGCATATCCTTAAACATCAATACAAAGAAAACAGAAAATGCAAAGTTTACTATTGAAAACCTAAGCGAAAGTGAATTAATAATTGATTCTATTAACTTTATGGGCAATGATAGCCAGATAGATGTTATTGATGTACAAAGAGTAAATAATTCATTATTAGGCTTTGTAGGAACAGAGATTCCTGGTGTTGATTCTAGTGAAAAGCCAGGTGCTGATAACTACAATAATAAAAAAGAAATAGAAGTAAGTTTCTTTACCAGCCCTAGAGCAAGCACATTAATTTCAACAAGAAACATTAGTTCTAAGTTAGTAATAAAATTAAGAGACAAATATAATAAAGAATATATCTGGGCAACAGAACTACCTGTAACATTAGCTGTAAGTTATGAAGGTCTAATGGACGATTCTCATTGTATGACTCTTTCAGAAGAATCTTGGGAGACTACAGTTGTTGATAAATATGTAGAAAAGCAATTTACTTTCAAGAACAACTGTGGAGTTAATTCTAAGCCAGTTCCATTAAATGGTGGCCTTGCAGCAAAGGTAGAGTTTGATGGCAGTCCATTAGGGGTGTTTAGTGTTAATGTTGGTAATAGGCTTGTGGAGTTATCACATGGCTATTTCAAAAATATTTATGACTCAGTGGATGCAGAGAAGCAACATAATGTTGTTCTGAAATATACGCCTGTTGGCAGGTTTACTGGAGACATAAAAGGAAAGATAATCTTTAGGTCTTTAAACGATACAGGCTCTGGTGCTCAAGAATTGATTAGCGAGTATAAGTTTGTATTGCATGTAATAAGCTTAAAAGATTGTTATTCAGTTTCAAAGAAGGTCTTAACAGCAAAAGACACTGGAGAACCAGACAGCTTTGTTATAGAAAACAAAGGCTGTGGATCTGAGACTACATATCGTTTGTCTTGTGATGATTGTCCAGGACTAATATTAAATCCAAAAGAAAACATAGTAGTTCCAGCAACAGGCACAAGTGAAGAGATAAAAGTAATGTCTGTTGGTGCAATGCCTGGTATCTATCTATTAAATGTATATTCAAAGGTAAGTAATGCCAGAGGCTCAGAAAGAAATATTGGAAAAATAAGAGTAGAAGTAAGGCCAACAACACAATGTATTGATCTTGACAGGTATGAGTATGATTTATACAGATATGAATTTTCAGAAAATACAGGGAACCCAACAAAAGCAAAGAGTTACGATACAGGAAACATAATCAACAAATGTTATGGTCAAGATGTAAATGTTCTAGGAAAGATGGAAAGCTCAGCAGTCTGGAAGATGGCATTATATAATGGCCTAAGAGATGGTATATTCGCAGGAGGAGTTTCTGCTATAGTAAAAGACAAGGGTAAAGGTTTAAGTAGTCTAGCTAATAAGTTTTGGAGTTGGTTAAAAGGATGGGAAATATGGGGAGGAACCAAAGATAATAAAGAATCAGATCCAAATAAAGAGCCAGATCCAAATAAAGAGCCAGATCCAAATAAAGAGCCAGATCCAAATAAAGAGCCAGATCCAAATAAAGAGCCAGATCCAAATAAAGAGCCAGATCCAAATAAAG